>Ga0209981_1000108_pt1 | contig 9363 bp, 8 predicted proteins | sample InoplaM1PM_FD_187582 | JGI IMG/M metagenome (GOLD analysis project Ga0209981, IMG submission 187582) | Arabidopsis thaliana rhizosphere microbial communities from the Joint Genome Institute, USA, that affect carbon cycling - Inoculated... | ecosystem: Host-associated > Plants > Roots > Rhizosphere... | reverse complement strand
CTGGACCCGCGCGAATTTTCCGGCTCGCTGACCGCGGTGCTGCTGCCGGCGGGACACGACGCCGACCGCGTCCGCGCGCTGATCCTCGAGGCGTTCGACATGTCGCTCGGAACAGGCCTGGGCAAGCTCGCCGGCAAGGTGTTCCGCATCGGGCACCTGGGCGACTTCAACGATCTGACCCTCGCCGGCACCCTCGCCGGCGTCGAGATGGGGCTTGTGCTCGCCGGCGTTCCCGTGAAAAAGGAAGGCCTGCAGGCGGCGATGGCCTACCTCGCCGAGTGCCGGGCGAAGCCCGCTCGCGCCGCCGCGTAGCACGCCGAGCAACCTTTCAGAAACGTCAGCGCGGCGCGCTGCCGCGACGCTATGATGGCGCGCCCTTCAACCTGACCCCTGGAGACAAGAAATGAAAGCAGCATTGCGCCGTTCCGCGGGCGCTGCGGCCGGCTTCGCCCTCGCCCTCGCGGCGGCCGGCGCCCAAGCCCAGTCCTGGCCGACCAAGCCCATCATCATGCTCAACCCGTTCCCGGCAGGCGGCGGCACCGATACCTTCGCGCGGCCGATCGCCGCCAAGCTTTCGCAGACGCTCGGCCAGCAGGTGCTGATCGAGAACCAGGGCGGGGCCGGCGGCACGGTGGGCGCGGCCAACGTCGTGAAGCGCGCGCCTGACGGCTACAACTGGTTCTTCGGCGCCGTGCACCACACCATCGCCGAGAGCCTCTACACGCGGCTGCCGTACAGCCTCGAGAAGGACTTCGAGCCGGTCACCGTCGCCGCCTTCGTGCCGAACGTCGTGGTGGTGCATCCGAAGCACAAGGACAAGTTCAAGACGCTCAAGGATCTGATCGCCTACGCCAAGGCGAACCCCGACAAGCTCAACTATGGGTCTGCCGGGAGCGGCACCACGCACCACCTCTCGGTCGAGTTGTTCAAGACGATGACGGGCACGAAGCTCGTGCACGTGCCGTACAAGGGCGCTGGCCCGCTGATGATCGATCTGCTCGCCGGGCAGGTGGACCTCGCCTTCGACGGCATGGGCACCTCGTCGTCCCAGATCAAGGCGGGCAAGCTGATCCCGCTTGCCATCACGAGCGCCAAGCGCAATCCGGTGCTGCCCAACGTGCCGACGGTGCACGAGGCTGGCGTACCGGGCTACGAGGTGCGCACCTGGTATGGCATATGGGCGCTGCGCGGCACGCCGCCCGCCATCAAGGAGCGCATGTACAAGGAGATCGTCGCCGCGATGAACCAGCCGGACCTGAAGAATATCTGGGCGCAGCAGGGCGCCGACCCGGGCGGCATGCCTCCCGCCGAGATGGAAAAGCTGGTGAAGAGCGAGATCGCGAAGTGGGCGAAGGTGGTCAAGGACGCCGGGGCCAAGGTCGACAACTGACCCGAAGCTGACGAACTTGAAAGCCATGGTGCTAGACTCCGCGCACCATGGCGGCCCTTCTCGAGGTTAAGAACCTCCGCACCACGTTCCAGACGTCGGGCGGCGTAGTCCGCGCGGTCGACGGCGTGTCCTGGGACATCCAGGAAGGCGAGACCGTCGCGCTGGTCGGCGAATCGGGCTGCGGCAAGTCGGTCTCGGCCCTGAGCGTGATGCGTCTGGTTTCCGAACCGGCCGGCCGCATCGAGAGCGGCGAGATCCTCTACAAGGGCCGCGACCTCCTGCGCCTGAGCGAGGAGGAGATGCGCGGCGTGCGCGGCCGCGAGATCGGCATGATCTTCCAGGAGCCGATGACCTCGCTCAACCCGGTGCTGTCGATCGGCCGGCAGCTCACCGAGGGCCTCGAGATCCACATGAAGATGTCGCCGCACGACGCGCAGACCCGTGCGGTGGAGCTGCTCGCCATGGTCGGCATCCCCGATCCCGCGCGGCGGCTCGCGCAGTACCCGCACCATTTCAGCGGCGGCATGCGCCAGCGCATGATGATCGCCATGGCGCTCGCCTGCAATCCATCGCTGATCCTCGCCGACGAGCCGACCACGGCGCTCGACGTCACCATCCAGGCGCAGATCCTCGAGCTGATGCGGGACCTGGCGCAGCGCCTCGGCGTGGCGATGCTCATCATCACGCACAACCTCGGGGTGGTCGCCCGCTATGCCGACCGCGTCAACGTCATGTACGCGGGCCGCATCATCGAGCAGGCAAGCGCGGCGGAGCTGTATGCCAACCCGCGCCACCCCTACACCCTGGGGCTGTTGCGCTCGGTGCCGCGCCTCGACGAGCCGCGGCGCGCCCGCCTCGCCCCGATCGAGGGCCAGCCGCCCGACCTGACACGCCTGCCTCCCGGTTGCGCCTTCTCGCCGCGCTGCTCGTTCAAGGTCGAGCGCTGCGCCGAAGCCGCGCCGCCGCTCATCGCGATCGACGCGGCGCACCGCTCGGCCTGCTGGGAATGCGAGCGCCTGGTGAAGGAGGTGGCGGCATGAGCGAGGTGCTGCTGGAGGTGCGCGACCTGGTGAAGCATTTCCCGGTCGGCGGGGGCTTTTTTAAGCGCGCCGAAGGCACGGTGCGGGCGGTCGACGGGGTCAGCTTCTCGCTGCACCGCGGCGAAACCCTCGGCCTCGTCGGCGAGTCCGGCTGCGGCAAGACCACCACCGGGCGCTGCATCCTGCAGCTCGAGCGCCCGACCAGCGGCCAGATCGTCTTCGAGGGCACCGACCTCGCCACGCACTCGGAGAAACAGCTGCGCGAGCTGCGGCGCCACATGCAGGTGATCTTCCAGGACCCTTACTCGTCCCTCAACCCGCGCATGACGATCGGCCAGATCCTCGCCGAGCCGATCAAGGTACACCGCCTCGTGTCGGGCAAAGCCGCGCGCGAGAAGCGGATCCAGGAGCTGCTGACCCAGGTCGGGTTGCTGCCCCAGCATGCGCACCGCTACCCACACCAGCTCTCGGGCGGCCAGCGCCAGCGGGTCGGGATCGCCCGCGCCCTGGCCATGGAGCCTTCGCTCATCATCTGCGACGAGCCGGTTTCGGCGCTCGACGTGTCGATCCAGGCGCAGATCATCAACCTGCTGGAAGAGCTGCAGAGCCGGCTCGGTCTGACCTACCTGTTCATCGCCCACGACCTCTCCGTGGTGCGCCACATCTCCGATCGCGTCGTGGTGATGTACCTCGGCAAGGTGGTCGAGGTGGCCGACCGCCAGACGCTCTACGAGGCGCCGCTTCACCCCTATACGCGCGCGCTCCTCTCCGCCGTTCCGATTCCGGATCCGAAGCTCGAGGCGACGCGCGAGCGCACCGTGCTGCGGGGGGAGATTCCCAGCCCCCTCACACCTCCGGGAGGGTGTGTGTTCCATACCCGCTGCCCGATCGCGGAAGCACGCTGCAGTGCGGAAATCCCGCAATTGAGGGAAATCCAGCCTGGACACTGGGGCGCCTGTCATCTTGCTTGACAGGCAGTAGTTCACGCCCTTAACTAGCGGGCAAATCAAAAAGGGCCTCCCATGCCGGGGCCCAAGGGCTTCAGACAACTCTAGGAGGAGGTGTGTCATGAAACAGCTCGCGCGCGTTTTCGCGCTCGCGGTGGCCGCGGTGTTTTCCCTGCCCGGCCTGGTCCAGGCGCAGCGCAACGGTGGAGAGCTGGTGTTCCCAGTGCCCTCCGAGCCGCCCTCTTACGACGGGCACCGGGAGGAGACCTTCGGGCTGATCCATCCGATCGCGCCGTTCTACAACACGCTGCTGCGTGTCGACCCCAACGACAAGAGCGGCACCAAGCCCTACCCGTCGATCGCCGAAAGCTGGAAGGAATCCGACAGCGGCAGAACCTATACCTTCAAGATCCGCTCCGGCGTCAAGTTCCACGACGGCTCGGCCCTGACCTCGAAGGACGTCAAGGCTTCGTACGACAAGATCATCTTCCCGGCGCCCGGCGTCGGCTCGACCCGCAAGGGGCAGTACGCGGTGGTGGAGAAGATCGAGGCGCCGGACGCGTCCACGGTCGTGTTCCGCCTCAAGCAGCCTTCCGGCTCTTTCATCGCCTCGCTACTCTCGCCCTACAACTTCATCTACAAGGCCGACATCCTCGCGAAGGACCCGCACTGGTACGAGAAGAACATCATGGGCAGCGGGCCCTTCACCTTCGTCGAGCACGTCAAAGGCTCGCACGTGGTGGGCAAGAAGAACGCGAACTACTGGGACAAGGGCAAGCCCTACCTCGACGGCTTCCGCGCGGTCTTCATGCGCGAATCCGCGGCGCAGGTCGCCGCGGTGCGCGGCGAGCGGGCGCACATCCAGTTCCGCGGCTTCACGCCAAAGGATCGCGACAACCTCAAGACAGCGCTGGGGGACAAGATCACGGTGCAGGAATCGCCGTGGGATTGCATCCTGCTCGTCGCCATCAACCACGAGAAGAAGCCCTTCGACGACAAGCGCGTGCGCAGGGCGCTGACGCTCGCGCTCGACCGCCACACCGGCTCGAAGGCGCTGTCGCAGATCGCGATCGTCAAGTCGGTCGCCGGCGTGCAGGTTCCCGGCACGCCGTTCGCGACGCCCCCCGAGGAGCTGAACAAGCTCGCCGGCTACTGGACCGACGCCGCGAAGTCGCGCGCCGAGGCGAAGCGCCTGCTGAAGGAGGCGGGGGTGCCCGAGGGCTTCCAGTTCACCTTCAAAAACCGCGGCATCCCGATGCCCTACGAGCCGCTCGGCGTGTGGATGATCGACCAGTGGCGCCAGGTCGGACTCAACGTCAAGCAGGAGGTCATCGAGGCCGCCGCCTACTTCGGCGTCATCCGCAAGGGCGACTTCGAGGCGGCGATGGACTTCCAGTGCGGCTACATCGTCGAGCCGGACCTCGACATGTACAAGTTCCTGTCGAGCGACCGCAACCCGGCGAACTACGGGCGCTACAAGGACCCGGTGCTCGACGCGCTCTACGACAAGCAGAGCGGCGAGACGAACGTCGAAAAGCGCAAGCAGCTCGTGCGCCAGTTCGAGAAGCGCCTGCTCGACGAGGAAGCGCACTACCTGATGACGCTGCAGTGGCACCGCATCATCCCGCACTCTTCCAAGCTGAAGGGGTGGACGGTCACGCCGAGCCACTACCTCAACAACACGCTCGACACGGTCTGGCTCGAGCAGTGACGAGGCCTCTCCCGGCGGCGCGGCCCTCCGCGTCGCCGGGGTAGCTCGCGATGGCCTTCTACATCGTCAAGCGGCTGCTCGCCATGATCCCGACGCTGCTCGGGGTGGCGGTGCTCATCTTCGTGCTGCTGCGCATCGTGCCGGGGGACGTGGTCGAGGCGCGCTACCTCACGCAGGGCAGCCAGTTCCAGTCGCAGGACCTGATGGACCAGGAGCGCAAGAAGCTCGGCCTGGACCAGCCGCTGTGGAAGCAGTTCACTACATGGATGACCGGGCTGGTGCGCCTGGACTTCGGGCTGTCCATGTGGACCGGTGCCCCGATCACCGAGGAGATCAAGCTGCGCTTCGCGCTTTCGCTGCAGCTCGCGATCATGGCCAGCCTGCTGGCGCAGCTGCTGGCGATTCCGCTCGGCATCCTGGCTGCGGTGAAGCAGGACACCTGGGTCGACTACGCGGTACGCGTCTTCTCGATCGCGGGCCTCGCCACCCCCTCGTTCTGGCTGGGCATCATGATGATCCTCACCATGCTGATCGTCTTCAAGTGGGTGCCGCCGATGGTGTTCACGCCGCTCTGGGTGAATCCCTGGGAGAACCTGGCGCAGCTCATCTGGCCGGCGCTCGCGGTGGGCTACCGCTATTCCGCGGTCGGCACGCGCATGATGCGCTCGGCGATGCTGGAAGTGCTGCGCGAGGACTACATCCGCACCGCGCGCGCGAAGGGCCTGTGGCTGAAGCTGATCCTCTCGCGGCACGCGCTGAAGAACGCCATCCTGCCGGTGCTCACCGTCATGAGCCTGGAGTTCGCGTTCCTGCTCGGCGGGCTGGTCGTGACCGAGCAGGTGTTCAACCTGAACGGCCTCGGCATGTTGTTCGTCGACGCGATCTCGCACCGCGACTACACGCTCGTGCAGGCGCTGGTCATGCTGGTCGCGACCTTCTTCCTGCTGATCAATTTCTTCGTCGACATCGCGTATGCGTGGATCGATCCGCGCATCCGGTACCGGTGAAATGAGGCTCGCGCCATGGCAGTCACGCCCCAGACTCTCGACGAGTTGAGCCGCAGCGCGCCGCGGCGCGCCCGCTGGATTTCCGCGATCGTCGATTTCGTGCGCCGCCGTCCGCTCGGCGCGGTCGGCGCCGCGCTGATCCTGCTGATGGTGGCGATGGCGGCGACGGCCGGTCTGATCGCGCCTTACAACCCGGTCGCGAACGACTACACCGCGATGCTCTCGGGGCCAAGCACCGAGCACTGGCTCGGCACGGACGCGCACGGCCGCGACGTGCTGACGCGCATCCTCTACGGCTCGCGCACCGCGCTGATGGTTGGGCTGGGAGCGTCGCTCCTCGGAGCGACGTTCGGATCCCTGATCGGGGTGGCGAGCGCCTACTTCGGCGGGCGCGTCGACCTGATCGTGCAGCGGATCATGGATGTCTTCTTCGCTTTCCCGGTCATCATCCTCGCCCTCGCCGTGGTCGCGGTGCTCGGCACGGGGGCGGGCAACGTCATCCTCGCCATCGCGGCGCCCATGATCCCGCGCTGCGCGCGAGTGGTGCGCTCGAGCGCGCTCGCGGTGCGCGAGATGCCGTACATCGACGCCGCGCGCGCCTCCGGGTTCGGCCACCGGCGGATCATCCTGCGCCACATGCTGCCGAACGTGATGGCGCCGATCCTGATCATGGCCACCGCCTTCCTCGGCGAGGCGATCCTGCTCGAGGCCTCGCTCTCCTTCCTCGGCCTTGGCGTGCAGGAGCCGACCGCCGCCTGGGGCCTGATGCTGCGCGGCGCGGCGGTCGAGTTCGCCGAGACGGCGCCGTGGATGGCGATCTTCCCGGGCCTCGCGATCAGCATGGCGGTCTTCGGCTTCAACCTCTTCGGCGACTCGCTGCGCGACGCGCTCGATCCGCGCCTGCGCACGCAGTAGCGCTAGATCGCGCCGGCGGCGCGCAGCTTCTCGATCTCGCCCGGCGTGCAGCCGAGCAGGCCCTGCAGGACTTCCTGGGTGTGCTGCCCGAGCAGCGGCGGCGGCACGGCGTGCTCCACCGGCGTCGCGGAAAAGCGCATCGGGCTTCGCACCAGCGACACGCGGCCGGCAAGCGGGTGCGGCAGCTCGAACCTGAGGCCGCGGGCGACGGCCTGCGGCTCCCGGAACACCTCTTCCAGCGTGTTGATCGGCCCGTTGGGCACGCCGGCCGCTTCGAGCGCGTCCACCCATTCGCGCGTCGTGCGCCGCTCGATGAGCGGGCCGATGATCGCGTCGAGCGCGCTGCGGTTCTCCACGCGCTTGCCGTTGGTGGCAAAGCGCGCGTCCTTTGTCAGCTCGTTGCAGCCGGCGACTGCGCAGAACTTGCCGAACAGGTTGTCGTTGCCGCAGGCGAGGATCATCGCGCCGTCGGCGGTACGGTAAGCCCCGTAGGGGACGATATTGGGGTGCGCATTGCCCAGCCGCTTGGGCGACATTCCCGTGGCGAGATAGTTGGCGGCCTGATTCGCCAGCACCGCGACCTGGGTATCGAAGAGCGCGAGGTCGAGGTGCTGGCCCTTGCCGCCCTGCGCACGGTGCACCAGCGCCGCGCAGATTGCGATGGTGGCGTACATCCCGGTCATGATGTCGGCGACGGGCATGCCCGCCTTCTGCGGGCCGCCCCCGGGCAGGTCGTCGCGCTCGCCGGTAATGCTCATCATGCCGGCCATGCCCTGGATCATGAAGTCGTAGCCCGGCCGGTCGCGGTAGGGCCCGGAGTGGCCGAAGCCGGTCACCGAGCAGTAGATGAGCCCCGGGTTCAGCGCCGAGAGCGCCTCGTAGCCCAGGCCATAGCGCGCGAGATCGCCGAACTTGTAGTTCTCCAGCAGGACGTCGCTTTTCGCGGCGAGCTCGCGGACGATGCGCTGCCCTTCGGGCTTGGAAAGATCCACGGTGACGGACTTCTTGCCGCGGTTGGCGCAGGCGAAGTAAGCGGATTCGCCGGTCTCCTTGCCGGCGGGATCCTTGAGCCACGGCGGCCCGAAGGCGCGCGAATCGTCGCCCTTGCCCGGGCGCTCGACCTTGATCACCTCCGCGCCGAGGTCGGCGAGGTTCTGGCCGGTCCAGGGTCCCGCCAGCACGCGGGTGAGATCGAGGACGCGGATGCCGGAAAGAGGGCCGGAGCTCATTTCAGAAGATGATAGACGAGCTCCTCGAACCCGGCGCCGGAGGTTCGCTGCGTCACGTACTTCGGCGCGGCGGCGAGCTGCGCCCTGAAGCGGCCCACATTCGCGACCCCCACGGACTTCTCGAAGAAGCCGAACATCGGCGCGTCGTTGGGCGAGTCGCCGACGAAGACCACCTCGCGGTTGCCCTCATGCAAGTCCTGGCCGAAGCGCTCGGCGAAGAGCTGGCGCGTCATCGCCAGCTTGTCGTAGGCGCCGAACCAGCCGTTGACGTGGATCGAGCTGACCCGCGCGGTGAGCCCGGCCTCGCGCATGAGCGCGGCGATCCGCTCGGCGGCCGCGAGGGGCAGCGGCGGCACGTCCTCGCAGTAGTCGATGGCGAGATCGGTCTCGCGGTAGGGCTGGTCGGAAGCGACGGCGCATCCCGGCACGGCGGCGAGGATCGCGGTCGCGATCGCATCGAGGCGGGCGCGCTTGGCGGCCCGCGCGGCGGCATCCTCCTGGAAGTGCTTCTGCAGCCCGCGCTCGGCAAGGGCGAAATAGAAGGCGCCGTTCTCGCCCACGACCGCGTCGACCGGCCACATGCGCGCAATGTGGTCGCACCAGCCGGCCGGCCGGCCGGTCACCGCGACCACCCGCTTGCCCGCGTGCTTCAGCCGCTCGAGCGCGGTGTAAGCGGCAGCGGTGAGCCTGCCCTCGGTGGTGAGCGTATCGTCGATGTCGAAGAGCAGCGCGCCGACGCGACGCGCGTCGAGCTCGGCGAGCGGCCTCATCGGCCCATCACCTGCACGACGCGGGCGCGCTCCGCCTCGCTCATGTGCAGGCCGCACTTGGTTCGGCGCCAGAGCACATCCTCGGCGCTACGCGCCCATTCGCGCTCGGCAAAGTAGCGCACTTCACGCTCCGTCAGGCCGGCGCCGTAGTGCTCGCCGAGATTGCCATCGCCCACGACTTCCCCGGCGAGGGCGCCGTGGCGGCGGAAGATGGCCCGCAGCCAGGGCTGGGGCAGGCCGGGGTGGCGCGCGAAGAACGCGGCCTGCGCTGCTGCGCGGCTCGCAAAGTCGCTGCCGGGAAGCGGCGAGTGGTCGGTCCACGCGCCGCTCATGGCGGGAAAGTGCGGCGCCAGC
>Ga0209981_1000105_pt1 | contig 9427 bp, 8 predicted proteins | sample InoplaM1PM_FD_187582 | JGI IMG/M metagenome (GOLD analysis project Ga0209981, IMG submission 187582) | Arabidopsis thaliana rhizosphere microbial communities from the Joint Genome Institute, USA, that affect carbon cycling - Inoculated... | ecosystem: Host-associated > Plants > Roots > Rhizosphere... | reverse complement strand
CGAGCGGTAGGCGCGCTCCATGCCTTTGAAGAAGCGCTCGAGCGCCCAATAGAGCCGGCCGTGCTTTTCGCTCACCTCTAGAAAGCGCGAGCAGAGCATCGGCGTGAGGGTGAGCGAGACGAACAGCGACACCAGCACGCCGAAGGTGACCACCACCGCGAAGGAGCGCAGGAACTGGCCGAGGATGCCCGAGACGAAGATTACCGGCGCGAAGATCGCCGCGAGGCCGATGCTTGCCGCGATCACGGCGAAGGTCACTTCGCGGCTGCCGCTCACCGCCGCCTTGATCCGGTCGGGCTCGAGGTGCTCGCGGTGGCGGAAGATGTTCTCCAGCACCACGATCGCGTCGTCGACCACCACCCCGACCAGCAAGAGCAGCGCCAGCAGGGTGACGGAGTTGAAGGTGTAGCCGAAGAAATACATCACCGCGATGGCGCCGAAGAGCGACACCGGGATCGAGGTGGCGATGATGAGCGTCGAGCGGAAGCTCTTCAGGAACAGCCACACGATGAGCGCGGCCAGCAGCGTACCCTCGATGAGGTGGCTCTTCAGCGACTGCACCATCTCGTCGATGAACACCGCGTCGTTCTGCACGGGGTTCAGCTCCAGGCCCGGGGGCAGCTGCGGCCTGAGGTCCTGCTCGATGCGCCGCTCGACCGCCTCGATGATCGCGACGGTGTTGGTGTTGGGCACCTTGACGATGCCGATGCCGACCGTCTGCTTGCCGTTCGCGCGCGCCATCTGCCGGAAGTCGTTGAGGCCGTCCTCGATCTCGGCGACGTCGCGCAGGCGCACCGGCGCGCCTTCCTTGTAGCCGACGATCATCGCCGCCAGGTCGTCGAGCTTGTGGAACTCCAGGTCGATCTTCACCAGGTGCTCGCTCGACTGCCCGGTGATGAACCCGCCGGAGAACTGGATGTGCTCCTTGCGGAAGCCGTCGGTGATGTCCTGGGCGGCGATGCCGTAGGCGGCCATGCGCCCCGGCAGCAGGTTGACGCGGATGGTGCGGTCGCGCCGCCCGCCGATGCGCACCTCGCCCACGCCGTCGACCGTCTCCAGGCGCTTCTTGATCACGTTCAGGGCGTACTGGTTGAGCTGCTGCTGCGTGCGGTCGCCCTGCAGCGCCATCCAGTAGATCGGCGCGCTGTTGGTCTCGACCTTGGCGACCACCGGCGGGTCGGCGTCCTCCGGCAGGCGGCGCAGCACCTGGTTCACCTTCGCCTGCACTTCCTGGAAGGCCACGTCGACCGATTTGCCGAGGTCGAAGGTGATGGCCACCGTGGAGGCGCCGGGCACGGAGGTCGACTGGATATGCTCGATGCCGGGGACGCTGTTGACGGCAGTCTCGATCTGGTTCGTGATCGCGGCGTCGATGACCTCTGGGTTCGCGCCGCGCTGCGCCGTGTACACCGAGATGACGGGGAATTCGATGTACGGCAGCTTGTCGACGCCGATGCGCTGGTAGGCGATGAGGCCGAACAGGATCAGCACCGCGTTCAGCATGAACGCGAAGACGTGGCGCCGGATGGAAAGCTCGGGCAGGTTCATTTCGCCTTGCCCTTGCCGCCCTTCGCCTGGCCGGGCTCCGGCAGCGCCACGGCGGCGCCGTCGCTGAGGAATCCCGCGCCGTCGGCGGCGATCATCTCCCCGGGGGCGAGGCCCTTGACGATCTCCTGCCAGCCGTCCTGCTTCAGGCCGGTCTCGACCTGGCGCTGCGCCACCCGCCCCTCGTTCAGCACGTAGACGACCTTGCCGGCCGGCCGCAGCACGACGCTCTGCTCCGGCACCATCAGCGCGTTCTCCTTCACGTCGATCACGACGCGCGCGTTGACGCTGCCGCCGCCGCGGAACGCCCCGTCGTCGCTGTCGAAGCGCACGATGGCGTCGAGCGCGCGGTTGCCGGCGTTCACCGTCGGCTTGATCTCGTCGATGCGGGTCTCGATCGTGCGTCCGGGCGCCGCGGGCGACTCGAGCGCGACCTTGAGCCCGGGGCGAATGCGGTTGGCGGCGCTCTCCGGGAACAGCAGGTGCGCCCGCAGCCGGCTCATGCCGACGAGCGCGAACAGCGGATCGCCCACCTTCACGTAGTCGCCGATCGCCACGACCTGGGTCTCGATTTCGCCGTCGATCGGCGCCACGACGCGCGTCTTGCCGAGGCTGCGCCCGGTCGACTCGGCGCGCACGCGCGCGGCGCTGAGCTGCTCGCGCAGCACGGCGCGCTGGGCGAGCGCCTCGTCGAGCGCGTTCTGCGAGATGAAGCCCTGGGAGACGAGCTTCTGCTGGCGCTCGACCACGCGCTCCTGGTTCGCGAGCAATGCCTGCAGCCGCTTGATCTCGGCAGTGTCGCCGCGCGACTGGATGTGGAAGTCCTGGGCGTCGATCTCGGCCAGCAGATCGCCCTGCTTGACCTTCTTGCCCGTGAACGCCAGCACGCGGGTCACCCGGCCCGCGACCTCGGCGCTGATCTTCGGGTCGGCGATGTTCTCCACGGATCCCACCACCTCCTCGTAGACCTCGAGCGTGCGCGGCTGTACCGCGACGGCGGTAATCAGCACCGCGCGCGGGCCCGCCGGCCGCTTCGCCGACTCGGCGTCGCCGCCGCAGGCCGCGATGAGGGCGAGCCCCAGGGCGGCGCAGCTGCCGACGAGAAGGAAGCGACCGCTCATCGGCGCGGCGCCTCCTCCAGGGCGAGGAGCGCCTCGATCGACTCGCGCCGGCGCACCAGGCGCGCCTCGGCGCCCTCCACCAGCACTTCGGCGGCGCGCGGCCGCGTGTTGTAGTTGGAGCTCATGACCATTCCGTAGGCGCCGGCGGACATGACCGCCAGCAGCTCGCCAGGCCGCGCCGAAAGGCGCCGCTCGCGGGCGAGGAAGTCGCCACTCTCGCACACCGGGCCCACCACGTCATAAACAGCGCTCTCGGCGCCCTGTCCCGGCTGTCGTACCGCTTGCACCTCGTGCCAGGCGCCGTAGAGGGCGGGGCGAAGCAGGTCGTTCATGGCGGCATCGACCACGAGGAAGTTGCGGGCGGCGCCGGGCTTCACGTACTCCACCCGCGTGAGCAGCACGCCTGCATTACCCACCACCGAGCGGCCCGGATCGACGATGAGGGTTTCGCGGCGCCCGGCAAGCATGCCGAGCGCGCCGTCGAGGAAGCTCGCGATGGACGCCGCGGGCTCGTCCGCGCGATAGCGGATGCCGATGCCGCCGCCGATGTCGAGGTGCTGCAAGCCGATGCCGCGAGCGCCCAGCCGGTCGGCCAGCGCGGCGATGCGGCCGGCCGCTTCCGCGAAGGGCGCAGCCTGCGCGAGCTGCGAGCCGATGTGGCAGCCGATGCCGACCAGCTCGATGCCGGGCATCGACGCTGCCCGCAGGTAGAGCCGCTCCGCCTCGTCGTGCGCCACGCCGAACTTGTTCTCGCGCAGCCCGGTCGAGATGTACGGATGGGTGCGCGCGTCGATGTCGGGATTGACGCGGAAGGCGACCGGCGCCCGCATGCCAAGCCGGCGCGCCACGGCGTCCACCCGGTCGAGCTCCGCCTCGGACTCCAGATTGAGGCAGTACACCCCGTGCTCGAGGGCGGCGGCAATCTCGCTCTCGGTCTTGCCGACGCCGGAGAACAGCGTCTTGCGCATGTCTCCGCCGGCGGCGATCACGCGCGCGAGCTCGCCGCCCGAGACGATGTCGAATCCCGCGCCCAGCCGCGCGAGCAGCGCCAGCACGGAGAGGTTGGAGTTGGCCTTCACCGAGTAGCACACCAGAGCTTCCCGGCCCCGCAGCGCGGCGCGGAACTCGCCATAGGCGGCGCCGATCGCGGCGCTCGAGTACACGTAGCAGGGCGTGCCGAAGCGCCGCGCCAGCTCGTCGAGCGGCGCCTGCTCGGCGCAGAGCACGCCATCGCGGTAGCCGAAAGACATTACTTGGTGTCGGCTTCTCCCTCGCGCACCGGGTAGGGCACCGGCTCGAGGGGCTTGGGCTTGAGGGGCTTTACGCCGGGCGGGGGGCTGTCGCGCAGGTACAGCGGGCCCTTCTGCCCGCACCCGGCGGCGAGCAGCAGGATCGCGGCGCCGAGAAGAAAGAAGCGCATAAAATCGCGATGTTAGCACCCATGGACGAGACCGAGTTCGAAGCGCTCGCGGAGCGCGCCCTGGCGCGGCTCGAGGCCGCGCTCGAGGCGAGCGGCGTCGATGCCGATGTCGAGCGCAAGGACGGCGGCGTGCTCGAGATCGAGTTCGCCGACGGCTCGAAGATGATCGTCAACCGCCACGGCGCCGCGCGCGAAATCTGGGTAGCGGCGCGCGCCGGCGGGTTCCATTTCCGCTGGGACGGCACGCTCTGGCGCGACACGCGCGACGGCGGCGAGCTTTTCGCCGCGCTCTCCCGGCTGGTCTCGGGGCAGAGCGGCCAGCCGGTCCTGCTGCGACCCTAGGCCGGAGGATTGGTGCGGTCGCGGTCGCGGTCGAAGAGGGGCGGCGGTTCGTAGACCGGCAACGGCAGCGGCGGGGGCGGCCGCAGCACCTCGGGCGGCGGCACCGCTTCCTCGTAGAAGAACTCCGGCACCAGCTTCGCCTCGCCGCCCGCCGGCGGCGTCACCGGCGCGGTCGGCATGACGACGATGCCTGCCGGCTGCTCTCGCGAGCCCTGCGGCACGTCCTTCAGGACCGTTTCCATGTAGTCGATCCAGATCGGCAGCGCCACCACGCCGCCGGTCTGGTTCTTTCCCAGCGTGCGGGGCTGATCGAAGCCGACCCAGGCGACGCCGACTAGCGAGGGCTGGTAGCCGGTGAACCAGGCGTCGACGAACTCGTTGGTCGTGCCGGTCTTGCCGGCGAGGTCGCTGCGGCCTAGCCGCGCCACGCGCGCCGCCGTCCCGTAGCGCGTCACGTCCTGCATCATGTTGTCCATGATGAACGCGTTGCGCTCGTCGATGACGCGCGGCGACTCCTCGCCGGCGCGCGGGGGATCGGCGAGCGCGAGCGGATTGCCGCGATCATCCACGATCTTGTGGATGAAGTACGGCTGGACCAGGTAGCCGCCGTTGGCGAACACGCCGTAGGCGCGGGCCATGTGCCAGGGCGTCACCGAGCCCGCACCGAGCGCCATGGTGAGGTACGCGGGATGACGCTCCGGCTCGAACCCGAAGCGGGCCACGTAGTCCTGGGCGTACTTCGGCCCGATGGCGTCGAGCACCCGGATCGAGACCATGTTCTTCGATTTGGCGAGCGCGGCGCGCAGGCGCATCGGGCCCTCGAAGGCGCCGTCGTAGTTCTTCGGCTCCCAGCGCTGGCTGCCGGTCTCCTCGGCCTCGAGCACCACCGGCTCGTCCGAAACCACCGTCGCGGGCGTGAAGCCCTTTTCCAGCGATGCCGAGTAGATAAAGGGCTTGAACGAGGATCCGGGCTGGCGCCAGGCCTGCGTCACGTGGTTGAACTTGTTGCGGCTGAAGTCGAAGCCGCCCACCAGGGCGCGGATCGCGCCGTCGCGCGGGTCGATCGAGATGAACGCCGCCTCCACCTCGGGCAGCTGCGCGATCTGCCAGGCGCGCCCTTCCCGGGCTACGCGGATGACCGAGCCGCGGCGGATGCGTCGCTGGGGGGCAGTCTTCGGCTCGAGGGCGCGCGCGGCGAACTTCAGGCCCTCGCCGGAAATCGTGACCTTGTCGCCGTTGCGCAGGGCCGCCTGCACCTGCTTGGGCGTGACGGCGAGGACGACGGCGACCAGCAGCTCGTCGCTGTCGTTATGGTCCGCGAGGGCGTCTTCGTAATCGTCGTCGCTCGCGGTGGCCGGCAGGTCGACGTACGCCTCCGGGCCCCGGTAGGGCTGCCGGCGGTCGTATTCCAGGACGCCCTTGCGCACGGCATGGTACGCCGCCTCCTGATCGGCCTTGCGGATGGTGGTGTAGACACGAAAGCCGCGGGAGTAGACGTCCTCGGGATAGTGCTCGGCCAGCGCCTGCCGGACCATTTCGGCGACGTACTCGGCGTGAACGGAGTATTCGTTCACTTCGCCTCGACGCGGCCGAATTGGGGCGTTTAGCGCGTCTTCGTACTGAGTGGCGGTGATGTAGCCCAGCTCGGTCATGCGCCGTAACACGTACTTTTGCCGCTGCTTGGCGCGCTGCGGATTCGCGATCGGGTTGTAGACCGAAGGGGCCTTGGGCAGCCCGGCCAGCATCGCCGTCTCGGCGAGGGAGAGTTGCCCGAGCGCCTTGCCGAAATAGATCTGCGAGGCCGCGCCGAAGCCGTACGCCCGCTGCCCCAGATAGATCTGGTTCACGTACAGCTCGAGGATCTGCTCCTTCGCCAGGCTGTGCTCGATCTTGAAGGCGAGCAGCGCCTCGTAGAGCTTGCGCGTCAGCGTCTTTTCTGAGGAGAGGAAGAAGTTGCGCGCCACCTGCATGGTGATGGTGCTCGCGCCCTGGCGCTTGCCGCCGGCGACGATGTTCGCGTACGCCGCGCGCAGCACCCCCACATAGTCGATGCCGGGGTGCTCGTAGAAGCGCTCATCCTCCGCGGCGATGATCGCGTTCTTGAGCTGCGCCGGGACCTCCTCGATCGCCACGACGGCGCGGCGCTCCTCTCCGAATTCGCCGATCAGGATGCCCTCCGCGGTGTAGATGCGCAGGGGCACTTTGGGCTGGTATTCGGTGAGCGCCCCGAGGGCGGGGAGGTTGGGGTAGGCGAGCGCCACGACGAGCGCCAGCACGAGCACCCCGATGCCGGCCAGACCCGCGAGCAGGGTCAGCGGAAACACGAGAAAGCGGAGCCACATCAAGGGTCTTAGACCGTTCCGGCGGCGTTGTTGCAGGCGTTGCTCGAAACGTAGCATCATAACCCCTTGAGCTCCGTGGAAAATTAACTAGACACACGCAGGGGTTGTTGCTAGCATTTAACGCCATTTCTACGTATCGCGGCTAAGACCCGATGCGCAAAGGGAAATAGGGGGAAATAACAAAATGTCGTTCGACCTCTTCAAGCCGAAGGCGCCGCCCCTGTTCGGGCTGGATATCAGCTCGTCCTCGGTGAAGATGCTCGAAATCGTCGACGCGGGCAAAGGCAGCTACCGCGTCGAGCGCTACGCGATCGAGCCGCTCGCGCGCGACGCCGTGGTCGACGGCAACATCAACAACCTGGAAGCGGTGGCCGACTCAGTCAAGCGGGCGCACAAGCGGCTCGGCACGCGCACGAAGCACGTGGCCATGGCGGTGCCCACCGGCGCGGTCATCACCAAGAAGATCATTGTCCCCGCCGCGCTGCGCGAGGACGAGCTCGAGGTGCAGGTCGAAAGCGAAGCGAACCAGTACATCCCGTTCGCGCTCGAGGAGGTCAACCTCGATTTCCAGGTGGTCGGCCCCTCGCCCACCACGCCCGACGAGCAGGAAGTCCTCATCGCCGCGACGCGCAAGGAGAAGGTCGAGGACCGCGTCGCCGTGGCCGAGTCCGCCGGGCTGAAGGCCCTGGTGATGGACGTCGAGTCCTTCGCGCAGCAGGCCGCCCTGTCGCTCGTGGTGCAGGCGCTGCCCAATGCCGGCAAGGACCAGAACATCGCCGTCGTCGACGTCGGCGCCAACGTGATGAACGTGACGGTGCTGCGCAACGACCAGTCGGTCTACACGCGGGAGCAGGCGTTCGGCGGCAACCAGCTGACGCAGGAGATCGTCAGCCGCTACGGGATGAGCCCGGAGGAGGCCGAGAACGCCAAGCGCAGCGGCGGCCTGCCCGATGACTTCGAGGCCGAGGTGCTCAAGCCCTTCATGGAAAATCTGTCCCAGGAAGTGCAGCGCGCGCTGCAGTTCTTCTTCACCTCGACGCAGTACCACAGCGTCGACCATATCCTGCTCGCCGGCGGCTCCGCGGTCATCCCGGGGCTCGACGAGGTAGTCAACAGCCGCGCCCAGGTGCCCGCCAGCGTGGCCAACCCGTTTGCGCTGATGCAGACCTCGCCGCGCATCCAGCTGAAGCGCCTGATCGTCGACGCGCCTTCGCTGATCGTCGCCTGCGGCCTCGCGATGAGGAGATTCGATCCGGTATGAGCGCCCGCATCAACCTGCTGCCGCACCGCGCCGAGAGGCGCAAGCGCGCGCGTCAGCACTTCTACGTCCTCGCCGGCGGCACCGCGGTGCTTGGCGCCGTGATCGTCTTCGCGATGCACACCTTCTACGCCGAGAAGATCAGCACCCAGGATAGCCGCAACACCTATCTGAAGGGCGAGATCGCCAAGCTCGACAAGGAGATCGCCGAGATCAACAAGCTGAAGGACGAGATCCAGGCGCTGCTCGCGCGCAAGGCGATCATCGAGACGCTGCAGGCGGACCGCGCCCAGACCGTGCACCTGCTCGACGAGCTGGTGCGCCAGACCCCGGAGGGCGTGTACCTGAAGTCGCTCACGCAAAAGGGCCTGCGGGTGCAGGTGGTGGGCTACGCGCAGTCGAACGCGCGCGTCTCGACCCTGATGCGCAACATCGAGTCCTCGCCCTGGCTCGAGAACCCGGTGCTGGTCGAGGTGAAGGCGGCGAGCGTGGACAAGCGGCGCGTCTCCGAATTCAACCTGTTCCTGTTCCTGAAGCGCGCCGCGGTCGAGGCGAAGGACAAGCCGGCGGCCAAGCCGCCGGCGAAGAAAGGCTAGGACGCCATGGCCCTCAACCTCAACGCGCTGGTCGACGAATTCAAGCGCACCAACTGGCAGGACCCCGGCACCTGGCACGTCGCGCCGCAGGCGCTGGTGCTGCTCGCGATCCTGATCGCCGTGCCGGTGGCGGGATTCTTCGCCGACACCCAGGGGCAGATCGAAGAGCTCGAGGCCGGCCGCAACACGGAAGAACAGCTCAAGCAGCAATACCTGGGCAAGAAGAAGCAGGCGATCAACCTCGACCTGCATCGCCAGCAGCTGCGCGAGATCGACACGCAGTTCGGCGCGCTGCTGCGCCAGCTGCCGAACAAGTCGCAGATGGACGCGCTGCTCGTCGACATCAACCAGGCCGGGCTCGGGCGCGGCCTGCAGTTCGAGCTGTTCAAGCCGGCCGCGAACGAGGCGGTCTCCGATTTCTACGCCGAGCTGCCGATCCAGGTGAAGGTGCTCGGCACCTATCACGACATGGGCGCGTTCGCGAGCGATGTCGGCCAGCTCTCGCGCATCGTCACCCTGAACAACGTCGCCATCAACGCCGGCAAGGACGGCAACCTGCTGATGGACGCGACGGCGAGGACCTTCCGCTACCTCGATGAGGAGGAGATCGCCGCGCAGCGCAAGGCGGCGGCGGCGAAGAAGGGAGCGAAGAAGCGATGAGACGCGCGCTCGCCTCGGTGCTCTCGGCGGCCGCCCTGCTCGCCGGCTGCGGCGCGGAAGAGCATACCGATCTGAAGGAAGAGCTCGCCCAGGCCACCAAGGACTTCCGCGGCCGGGTCGAGCCGCTGCCGCAGGTGAAGCCC
>Ga0209981_1000101_pt1 | contig 9540 bp, 6 predicted proteins | sample InoplaM1PM_FD_187582 | JGI IMG/M metagenome (GOLD analysis project Ga0209981, IMG submission 187582) | Arabidopsis thaliana rhizosphere microbial communities from the Joint Genome Institute, USA, that affect carbon cycling - Inoculated... | ecosystem: Host-associated > Plants > Roots > Rhizosphere... | reverse complement strand
GGGGAGTGGCGGGCGCAGGTGAGCGCGATCGCCAAGCGGGCCGTCGCGGTGCGGGCGGTCAGCCTGGAACGCCCCCAGACTGCAGGCCCCGACCTCGACTTGATCGTGGCGCTGGTGAAGCGGGCGCGGGTGGAGACCATCGTCGAAAAGGCCGCCGAGCTGGGCGCGCGGCGGGTCCGGCTGGCGATCACCGAGCGGACCAATGCCGACAAGGCCCGGCTGGATCGGCTCTCCGCCATCGCCACCGAGGCGTCCGAGCAGACCGGCCGGCTGGACGTGCCGCAGGTCCTGGCGCCGGTGAAGCTCGACCGGCTGATCGCCGACTGGGAGCCCGGGCGCCGCCTGATGTTCTGCGATGAGGCCGGGGACGCGATGCCGGTCTTGCAGGCCCTCAAGGTCGAGGTCCCCGGGCCGTGGGCGATCCTGATCGGGCCGGAGGGCGGGTTCTCGCCGACCGAGCGGGCGACGCTGCGCGCCTTGCCCTTCGCCGTCCCGGTCTCGCTCGGCCCGCGGATTCTGCGCGCCGACACCGCCGCGATCGGCGCGATGACGCTCTGGCAGGCCAGCCTCGGCGACTGGACCCCTTGAGCCTGCCGCGATTGCGCCCACCTAGACTCTCGACGTAAAGAGCCCGCCGCGCACCCGGTCCGGGCCGGGGGGAAGGACATTCGATGGCCGAGGCCGCCTGCGACGACCGCCCGCTGACGTTCGACGACCTGGTCGCCTGGTTCGACGAGGGCTCCAAGCCCGCCGACCAGTGGAAGGTCGGGGCCGAGCATGAGAAGTTCGTCTTCCATCTGAGCGATCGCACCCCGGTTCCCTACGAGCCGGGCGGCATCAAGGCGCTGCTGGAGGGTCTGACCCGCTTCGGTTGGACACCGGTGACCGAAGCCGGAAACGTTATCGCCCTTGAACGCGGCATGGCCAATGTGAGCCTGGAGCCCGGCGGCCAGTTCGAGCTCTCGGGTGCGCCGCTGGCCACCATCCACGACATCTGCGAGGAAACCGGTCAGCACCTGACCGAGGTTAAGACCGTCGCCGACGAGTTGGGTCTGGGGTTCCTGGGACTGGGTTTTTCGCCCATCTGGCGGCGCGACCAGGTTCCAATGATGCCCAAGGGCCGCTACCGGATCATGCGCGAATATATGCCTAAGGTGGGCGGTCTCGGCCTGGATATGATGTTCCGCACCTGCACGGTGCAGGCCAACCTCGACTTCGGCTCGGAAGCCGACATGGTGGCGAAGTTCCGCACCAGCTTGGCCCTGCAGCCCATCTGCACGGCCCTGTTCGCCAACTCGCCGTTCATCGAGGGCCGGCCGTCGGGCTTGGTCTCCACCCGCGCCAATGTGTGGACCGACACCGACCCCGACCGCACCGGCATGCTGGACTTCGTGTTTCGGGACGGCTTCGGTTTCGAGACCTATGCGAACTATGCGCTGAACGTGCCGATGTATTTCGCCAAGCGGGGCGACCGTTACGTCGACCTGGCCGGCCGTTCGTTCCGGGATTTCATGGACGGTAAGCTGGCCGAGCTGCCGGGGGAAAAGCCCACGATCAAGGACTGGGCCGACCACACCACGACGATCTTCCCCGAGGTGCGGCTCAAGCAATATCTGGAGATGCGCGGGGCGGACTCGGGGCCCTGGGGCCGGCTCTGCGCGCTTCCGGCCCTCTGGGCGGGGATCTTCTACGACAGCGCGGCGCTCGCCGCCGCCTGGGACCTCTGCAAGGACTGGAAGATCGAGGACCACGAGCGGCTGCGGGCCGACGTCGCCCGGGTTGGCCTCAAGGCGGAGATCGCCGGGCGCACGGTCCAGGACGTTGCCCGGGATATGCTGGCCATCGCCCGCGAAGGACTGAAGCGTCGGCGCCGGCTTTCCGGCGGCATGGTGGACGAGACCGGTTACCTGGCCGAGCTGGACGCCATCGCCGAGAGCGGGCGCACCCCGGCCGAGCGCCTGCTGGAATGCTATAACGGCCTATGGCAGGGCGACGCCGGCCGGGTGTTCGAAGACTTCGCTTACTGAACCCCCATCCGTGCCCGCCGGGCAGGGATGGGACGCGGGCTTGCTTGTGCCGGCTCGGCCCGCGTGATTGTCTGCCCGTGAAAGCGGGGCTGACGGGGAAGGTTCTCCGCAAGCGCCGCGGCCGCTCACGGACTTCGGAACACCCCGCCCCATGAACCTCATCGTCCTGATCGGCATCGTGGTGACTATCGCCACCGGCCTGCCGGTCCTCCTGCAGCTTCGCAGGCATCACCCCCGCGGACTGGTGATCCTGTTCTTCACCGAGATGTGGGAGCGGTTTTCCTACTACGGGATGAGGGGCATACTGATCTTCTACCTGACCCAGCACCTGCTGTTCGACGACAAGACGGCGGGCGCGCAGTACGGCTCCTACACCTCGCTTGTATACCTGTTGCCGCTGCTGGGGGGGATCGTCGCCGACCGCTGGCTGGGCACCCGCAAGGCGGTGGCGTTCGGCGCCCTGCTGCTGGTGGCCGGCCACCTGACCATGGCGGTGGAAGGCCAGCCCGCCACCCAGACCCTGACCTACGCGGGCCAGAGCTATTCGGTGGCCGCCGAGGGCCGCATGGAAGGCCGCCGGGTTCACCTGATGGTGGACGGCCAGCCTCGCGATTTCGCCGCCTCGGCCGACGGCGGGCTGGAGATCAAGGACCTACCGACGGGTTCGCCCCTGCCCAGCGTCCTGCCCAAGGGCTCCTATGTGATGGCGAGCAAGGCGGACCCGTTCGGCAAGGCGGCCTTCTATGTCGCGGTGTCGCTGATCATCATGGGGGTCGGTTTTCTCAAGCCCAACATCTCCACCATTGTGGGCCAGCTCTATCCCCAGGGCGATCCGCGCCGGGATTCCGGATTCACCCTGTTCTACTACGGCGTGAACCTCGGGGCCTTCTGGGCCTCCGTGCTGTGCGGCCTGCTGGGGGAAAGGGTCGGCTGGTGGGCCGGATTCGGCCTGGCGGGCGTGGGCATGGCGGCGGGCTGGACCGCCTTCATGCTCGGCCGCAGACACCTCCTGGGCCATGGCGAGCCACCCGTCCCGCAAGCGCTGAAGGAAAAGGTTCTTGGCCCGGTCAATCGCGAGTGGGCCATCTACATCCTGGGCCTACTGGGCGCTGTCCCGGTATTTTTCCTGGTGCAGTACAACAAGGTCGTGGGCGTGGGTCTGCTGGCCTGCACCGTGGCCGCGCTGGCTTATATCGGCTGGTTCATGGTCGCCCGCTGCAATCGGGTCGAGCGTGAGCGCATGGGTCTGATCATGGTGCTGACCTTCGGTGCGGTCGTGTTCTTCACTCTGTTCGAACAGGCGGGCACCTCGTTGAACCTGTTCGCCTCCCGCAACATCGACCTCATGGGCATCTCGGCGGCCGAGACCCAGTCGTTCAACGCGGGCTTCATACTGATCCTCGCTCCGGTCTTGGCGGCCCTTTGGGCGTGGCTGGCCGCACGGGGGCGGGACCCCAATCCGACGCTTAAGTTCGGTTTCGGCCTGATCCAGGTGGGCCTGGGCTTCCTGGTGGTCGTCTGGGCCCAGGGGCTGGCGGACGGCCAATTCCGCATGCCGCTATTCATGCTGGGTCTGCTTTACCTGCTGCACACCACGGGCGAGCTCTTCCTGTCGCCGGTGGGGATTTCCGAAGTCACCAAGCTGTCGGTGAAATCGATCGTCTCTTTCATGATGGCGGTCTGGTTCCTGGCCTCATCCATCGCCCAGTTCGTCGGCGGCGAGATCGCCGGCCTAATGGGCAGTGAGACGGTGGGCGGCCAGGTGCTCGATCCACAGCTGGCGCTGAAGACGTCCCTTCACGGTTTCAACCAGCTGGGCTGGGCGGGCGTCGGCTGCGGGGTGGCGTTCCTGATCGCCAGCGTCTTCATAAAGGGCTGGTCGAACGGCGCTAACGATGCCGCCGGCCACGCCCAGCCCGAGCCCGCTGACCCCCGGGGGTGATGTCTTTCGCGCGGGGTCCCGACCGGTCGCCCGCGATCAGAGGCTGGTTCCGCCCACCGTCAGGCCGGTGATCTTCAGCGAAGGCTGGCCCACGCCCACGGGCACGCTCTGGCCCGACTTGCCGCAGACCCCGATGCCGGGGTCGAAGCCGAAGTCGTCGCCGATCATGGTCACGCGGGTGAGCGCCGAGGGCCCGTCGCCGATCAGGGTCGCGCCCTTGACCGGAGCGGTAATCTTGCCGTCCTCGATCAGATAGGCTTCGGTGCACTGAAAGACGAACTTGCCGTTGGTGATGTCCACCTGGCCGCCGCCGAAGTTGGCGCAATAGAGTCCGCGTTTGGTCGAGGCGATCATCTCCTCGCGGGGCGTGTCGCCGCCCATCATCCCGGTGTTGGTCATCCGAGGCATGGGCATGTGAGCATAGGACTGGCGACGGCCGTTGCCGGTGGTCGCCATGCCCATCAGCCGCGCGCTCATCCGGTCGTGCATATAGCCCACCAGGATGCCGTCTTCGATCAGGATGGTCCGCTCGGTGGGCGTGCCCTCGTCATCCACGGTCAGCGACCCGCGCCGGCCCAGCACCGTGCCGTCGTCGAAGACGGTGACGCCGGGCGCGGCCACCCGCTCGCCGATCCGGCCGGAGAAGGCCGAGGTGCCCTTGCGGTTGAAGTCACCCTCCAGACCGTGACCCACGGCCTCGTGCAGCAGCACGCCGTTCCACCCCGGTCCCAGGACCACGTCCATCTCCCCGGCCGGGCAGGGGACCGCATCCAGGTTCACCAGCGCCTGGCGAAGCGCCTCATCCACCGCGCCCTGCCAGTTTTCTTCCGTGATCCAGGTCTCGAACCCGGCGCGGCCGCCGGAACCCGTGTAGCCGTTCTCGCGCCGGCCCTCGCCCTCAACGGTGATCTGGACATTGATCCGAGCCAGCGGCCGCACGTCGCGAATCAGCCGGCCGTCGGCGCGCAGGATCTCAATGGTCCGCCGTTCGCCGGCCAAGGACGCCATCACCTGGACCACCCGCGGATCGCGGGCCCGCGCCCAGGCGTCGATCTCCTGAAGCAAGGCGATCTTGTCGGAGAAGCCGGGCGAATCGAGGGGGTTCTCCTCGCCATAGAGCTTGGCGTTAGTGGCGCGAGGGCCGTCGGCCGCGACGCCGGAATAGCCGCGCTTGGCCAACGCGGCCGAGGCGCCCGCCCGGGCGATGGCCGCCTCGGAGATCTCGCTGGCGTGGGCGTAGCCGGCGGTCTCGCCCGCCACGACCCTGAGGCCGAAACCCTCCGTAGCGTCATAGGCCGCCGATTTCAGCCGCCCGTCGTCGAACAGGAAGGATTCACTCTCCGAGCGCTCGACGAACAACTCTCCGTCGTCGGCGCCCTTCAGCGCCTCGCCCAGGATATCCCCGGCGCGCTTGAGATCGACCCCCGCAGAATCGAGGATCGAGGGGGCAGGTGTGTGAGCGTTCATGCGGGGAAGATAGGGAGGGAAAGGGTGGGCGTCACCTTCTACCTCCCCCGATGCACGCTAACGCGATGGGGGCGGCGCCCGCCGTCCCCTCAGCGGATCGTGGCCCCAGTTCATCAGGCTCCAGCGCCAGCGGGTGTCGGTCACGTCGCCCCAGGGGCGTTGGGCCAGGTGGCGGCGGCAGTAGCCGATCACCTTCTTCATGTGGGCGTAATGGGCGTCTGTCAGGTCGCCCAACGGGATGGCGCGGATCGCCAGGATCTTCCTGGCCGACTGGCGGCCCACCGACTCGGTCTCGCCTCGTCGCGTCATCCCGACCCGCAGGCTCTGCGGGGTCTCCAGCCAGGCCAGGAGCTCGGCGGGCTCCAGGTTCACCAGGGCGTCGAATTCCTGTCGGATGGTCTGCTCGTCCTCGGGGCTCAGGTGCATGGTTGTCCTCAAAAGCAGACCGGCGAATGATCGGCAAACCGCTCAGTGCCCTGCCGGGCGGCAAGCGCCTTGGCAAGCTCAGGCGATGCGCGTATGCACCCGCGCTGGGGGCCGTGTGGACGCCCAGGCGGGTCCGTGCGCTTCTTTGACAGTCGGCGGGGGCGATCGTCAGTTTCGCGAGACGCGGCCGACTAACCAGACCGAGGGGACATGCAGTCGAGGCTTAAGGGGATGCGAGCGTTGGCGACCGGGATCGCCGCCGGCGCCGGGACGGCGTTCTGGGGCGTGTCCGCCCTTGCCGGAGAAGTGATCGGCCAGCCCACGGATGGCGCGATCGGCCTGCAGTCGGGGGTCACCCCGCTCCGGAAGGACGCGATCTTCTTCCACGACGTGATCTTGATGCCGATCATCACGGTCATCACTCTGTTCGTGCTGGGCCTGCTGCTCTGGGTCGCCTTCCGCTACAACAAGAAGGCCAATCCGGTTCCGGCGAAATGGAGCCACAACACGACGATCGAGGTGATCTGGACCCTGTTCCCGGTCCTGATCCTGGTATTCATCGCCATTTTCTCATTCCGGCTGCTGTTCGAATATCACGACATGCCCAAGCCCTATATGACGGTGAAGGCCACCGGCTATCAGTGGTACTGGGGCTACGAATATCCCGATCAGAAGATCCCGGAATTCATCTCCAACATCCTGCCCGAGGATCAGGCCAAGAAGAAGGGTGTGCCCTATAGGTTGGCCGCCACCACGCCGCTGGTGGCGCCGGTGGGCCAGGTGGTCCGGGTGCTGGTCACCGGCGCCGACGTGATCCACGCCTTCGCGGTGCCCTCGTTCGGCATCATCACCGACGCTGTTCCCGGCCGGGTCAACGAAACCTGGTTCAAGGCCGATCGGGTCGGGACGTTCTACGGCAGCTGTCGCGAGCTTTGCGGAGTTGACCACGCCTTCATGCCCATCGAGGTGAAGGTGGTCAGCCAGGCGGACTTCGACGCCTGGGTCGCCTCTAAGGCCCCGAAGTCCGCGGCCGCTCCCGCCGCCGCCGTTTCCGCCTCGCCGACCCCGCCGGCCGCTCCTGTTTCCACCCCGTCCGCGCCCCCGGCGCCGGCAACATATTGATCTTTAGGACCGTGTAAGATGGCCTACGGCGCCCACGCTCACGACGACCACGATAGCCACGACCACAAGCCGGGCTTCTTCGTCCGCTGGTTCTTTTCCACGAACCACAAGGACATCGGCACGCTCTACATCCTGTTCGCCATCATGGCGGGTCTGGTGGGCGGGGCGCTCTCCGGCCTGATCCGCTGGGAGCTCTATGAGCCCGGGATCCAGATCTTCCAGCCCAATAGCTGGCTGGCCCAGGTGGGGCTGATCGAGGGGTCGAAGCACGGCTATAACGCGGTGGTCACCGCCCACGCCCTGATCATGATCTTCTTCATGGTCATGCCCGCCATGATCGGAGGGTTCGGCAACTGGTTCGTGCCGCTGATGATCGGCGCGCCGGACATGGCCTTCCCGCGGATGAACAATATCTCGTTCTGGCTGCTGGTCGCCTCCTGGGTCATGCTGATCATCTCGATGATGGTGGACGGCGGCCCGGGTCGGGGCTTCGGCGGCGGCTGGACCATGTACGCCCCGCTCTCCACTACGGGGCACACGGGCCCGGCCATGGACTGCGCGATATTGGCCATCCACCTGGCCGGCGCCTCATCGATCCTGGGCGCTATCAATTTCATCACCACCATCTTCAACATGCGCGCGCCCGGCATGACCTTGCACAAGATGCCGCTGTTCGTGTGGTCGATCCTGGTGACGGTGTTCCTGCTGCTGCTCTCCCTGCCGGTGCTGGCGGGCGCGATCACCATGCTGCTCACCGACCGCAATTTCCACACCCACTTCTTCGACGCGGCGGGCGGCGGCGACCCGATAATGTTCGAGCACCTGTTCTGGTTCTTCGGACACCCCGAGGTCTACATTCTGATCCTGCCGGGCTTCGGGATGATCAGCCATATCGTCTCGACCTTCTCCAGGAAGCCGGTGTTCGGCTACCTGGCCATGGCCTACGCCATGGTGGCGATCGGGGTGATCGGGTTCGTGGTGTGGGCCCACCACATGTACACCGTCGGCATGGGCATCAACCTGCGGGCCTATTTCGTGGCGGCCACCATGGTCATTGCGGTGCCCACGGGCGTGAAGGTGTTCAGCTGGATCGCCACCATGTGGGGCGGCTCCATCGACTTCAAGACGCCGATGCTGTGGGCCATGGGTTTCATCTTTCTGTTCACCCTGGGCGGCGTGACCGGGGTGGTGCTGGCTAACGCCGGCATCGATTACAGCCTGCACGACACCTACTATGTGGTAGCCCACTTCCACTATGTGTTGAGCCTGGGCGCTGTCTTCGCGATCTTCGCAGGGTTCTACTATTGGTTCGAGAAGATGTGGGGCGTGAAGTATCGCGAGTCGCTGGGCGCGCTGCACTTCTGGATCACCTTCATCGGCGTCAACATGATCTTCTTCCCGCAGCACTTCCTGGGACTGCAGGGCATGGCGCGCCGCTACGTGGATTATCCGGACGGCTTCGCCTACTGGAACAAGGTCTCCTCGGTGGGCTATGCGATCACTCTGGTAGGCGTGTTCGTATTCCTGGCGATGCTGATCGACGCCATAGTCGAGCGCCGCAGGGCTGAGGCCAATCCCTGGGGCGAAGGCGCCACGACGCTGGAGTGGACACTGTCCTCGCCGCCGCCCTTCCACCAGTTTAACGAACTTCCCGTGGTGACCTCGGACTCGCACTAGTCCTCAGGCCCCGCACCAACCTCCCGAGGGGCGCGGATCATTCGGTCCGCGCCCTTCGACCGTCTTAAGAGTATCGTCCGATGGCCATGTCCGAGGCCCTCCCATCCACCCGAGCGCCCGCCCGCTGGCAGGACTTCATCCAGCTGTTGAAGCCGCGCGTCATGTCGCTGGTGGTGTTCACGGGGTTCACGGGCCTGATCTGCGCCAACCACCCGATCAATCCGGTGCTGGCGGCCATCGCGATCCTCTGTATTGCGGTGGGGGCCGGCGCCTCGGCCGCGCTCAACATGTGGTACGATGCCGACATCGACGCCAGGATGCGCCGCACCCGCGGGCGGCCGGTGCCCGCCGGGCGGGTCCAGGGCGCCGACGCCCTGGCGCTGGGCATCGTGCTCTCGATCTTCTCGGTCATGCTGATGGGCATGGCGCTGAACTGGCTGGCCGCGGGCCTGCTGGCCTTCACCATCGCCTTCTACGCAGTGGTCTACACCATCTGGCTTAAGCGCTGGACGGCGCAGAACATCGTCATCGGCGGCCTGGCCGGGGCGCTGCCCCCGGTGATCGGCTGGGCGGCGGCTTCGGGAACCACGCCGCTCAACGCCTGGCTGCTCTGCGCGATCATCTTCATGTGGACCCCGCCGCACTTCTGGGCGCTCAGCCTCTATACGTCCGAGGACTATGAAAAGGCCGGCGTGCCGATGATGCCGGTGGTGGCGGGCCCTGCCTCTACCCGCCGCCAGATCCTGATTTACAGCCTGCTGTTCACCCCGCTTTGCCTCGCCCCCGCCTTCACGGGCCTGGGCGGGCCGATCTACCTGGCGGTGGCGGGGTTGGGCGGCCTGGTTTTCCTGCTGTTGGCCGTGCGGCTGGTCCGCAGCC
>Ga0209981_1000099_pt1 | contig 9583 bp, 5 predicted proteins | sample InoplaM1PM_FD_187582 | JGI IMG/M metagenome (GOLD analysis project Ga0209981, IMG submission 187582) | Arabidopsis thaliana rhizosphere microbial communities from the Joint Genome Institute, USA, that affect carbon cycling - Inoculated... | ecosystem: Host-associated > Plants > Roots > Rhizosphere... | reverse complement strand
TCATCATAAAGGACCATCCGGCGCGCCGAGGCGATCTTCATCACGGCGTCCTCGGGCACGGTGAAGCGGCCGACAAAGGAGACGCTGACCTCGCGCGGCCCGGCCTTCACCGGCAGGCGGATTTCGAGGCCCGCGTCAGCGGTGTGCGCCCATTTTTCCCATTCGGGGTCGCCGAAGATTTCGCCCGCGAAGCTCTCGGTCGCTGCGACGCCCGGATTCTCACCGCCGATCCTGAAGGTCTTGACCCGCTCACCGTCGATGCGAAGGTCGATCTGTTCGGGTTCCTGCAGGCCCACGATGTAGTCGTAAAGCTGGCGGCGCAGGCGCACCTTGATGACGTACTCGCCGTCGGCCGGGAAATTGTAGCGGACGGAGGTCCCGCCGCGCGATCCGAACGGCAGCCCCTCGCCCTGGTCATCCTGGGTGGCCAGCTTGGAGACCTTGAAGGTGTCGGTCACCGGGTTGGAGGGCGTGAGCCCGACGGCCATGCGGCTGACCCGCCTAGCGACGATCATGTAGCGCTCCAGAAGCGCCGACGAGACGGTGAGCAGGCTGGCGTTGTTGTCCAGCCCCTGCGCGTCCGCGTCGTCCGCCGGCAGCAGGGCCGCGGTGTCGATGTCGAGCCCCAGCAGGTCGCGCACGGCGTTCTTGTATTCCGCCCGGTTCAGCCGGTGCATGGCCTCGGTGCGGCCGGGATTGGGGTGCTGGGCGGCCTCGCGGTCGAGCTGGGCTTCGAGCGCCTGGACGAAGGCTTCGGCGGTCTGGTTGTCCGGCCGGGGCATTCCCGGCGGCGGCATGGACCCCATGCGAAGCTTGCGAAGCACCTTTTCCCAGACGTCCGCGTCAGCGCTGACGTGGGTCAGATCCTTGGAGTCGAGGGCCAGGCCACCGACCCGGCTTTTGCTGTTGTGGCAGGCGAAGCAGTATTTGCTGAGGACTGTTCCGTCGGGGTGGGACGGCGCCGGAGCCGGCGCGGCCGCACTACCGGCCTGAGCTGTGGCGAGGGACCCGCACGCCACGAGTGCGAGCAAGGCGAGAGCCAGATAACGCGGCCAAACCATTACGTTCTTTTTCCTCCGGGGCGGATATTGGTCAGGGGTAGGATGCCTGTCAATCCAAGTGTAGGATAACCAACAATTGCGTCAAAAGGGAGGAGTCCAAGGTGCGCGCCAGGGCTTTCGGGATCGTCTGGTTCACGTTTGGGATGCTTTCGGCCACGCTAGCCGTGGCGGCCGATCGTGACCTGCGGCTGATTGAAGCAAGCCGGAACGACGACGCGGCGGCGGTTAAGGCGCTGCTCGCCGCGGGCGTCGATGTCAACGCGCCCTCCGGCGACGGCGCGACCGCCCTGCATTGGGCCGCGTACAAGAACGACCTGGCGGTCGCCGACCTGTTGATCGGCAAGGGGGCCAAGGTGAACGCGGCGAATGACCTGGGCGTCACGCCGCTCTGGATCGCGGCGTCTAATTCCAGCGCCCCGATGGTGGAGCGCCTGCTGGCGGCCCATGCCGATCCCAACCTCGCCCCGCCCACCGACGGAACGCCGCTGATGATCGCGTCACGGCGGGGGAACGCCGCGGCGGTGAAGGCCCTCCTGGCCCACGGCGCGGACCCCAACAAGGGCGAGGCGTCGCATGGCCAGACGGCGCTGATGTGGGCGGCGTCCGAGCGTCATGCCGACGTGGTGAGACTGCTGCTTGCCGCTCACGCCGATATACGGCCCCGGACCAAGTCCTGGAGCCAGAGGGTGCTGCTCTGCTGCCAGCTTTTTGAGGGCGACGTCGACGGGGCCGCCGTCGTCGCCAAGGGCGGTTTCACCCCCCTGCTGTTCGCCGCCCAGGGCGGCGATGTTGAATCCGCCCGGCTGATCCTGGCGGCGGGCGCCGACGTCAAGGACGCCTCGCCGGACGGGGCCAGCGCCCTGGTCATCGCTCTGCATGCGGGCCAGACGGACATGGCGGCGTTCCTGATCGAGGCGGGCGCCGATGTCAGGTCGGCGGGCGCCGGCTATACCGCCCTGCACCTGGCCGCCGTGCGGGGCGACCTCGCCATTGTGCAGGCTCTGCTGGCCCATGGCGCCGACATCAACGCCCGCCAGGCAAGGGGCAGCCCCACCAAGCAGTTTCCGAGCGGCCACGCGCTGGAGCACACCCTGAAGGGGGCCACCCCGTTTGTGCTCGCGGCCTGGGCCGGCCATCTTGATGTTATGCGGGCCCTGGTCGCCAAGGGCGCCGATCCCTCGATACCCCTGGAGGATGGGCGGACCGCGCTGATGATGTTGGCCAGCCGGGCGTCCCAGACCCTGCACGGGCCGCTTCTTCCGGAGGCCCGGATCGCGGAGGCCCTTAAAGTGGCGGCTCAGCTGGGGACGCCCGTCAACGCGGCGGGACCCGATGGAGACACCGCCCTGCATATCGCCGCGAACCGGCGTCGCGACGAGATTGTCCAGGCGCTGGCCGACAGCGGCGCCGCGCTGGATATCCGCAATCGCGAGGGCAAGACGCCGCTGGCGGTGGCTCTGACGCCGCCCCCGCTTGCGGATGCGGGGAAGGGGTCAGGAAAGACGAACGACTACGAATATCTGCTCAAGCACACCGCCACGGCGGAGCTGTTGCGAAAGCTGGGGGCCAAGGGCTGAGCCGACGACTTCAGGCGTCCACGGTACGGTCGATGTCGAGCGCCACACGGCCGGACCCGACCTGGTCCACCGGGACGCCCAGCTTGTCCATGACGGTGACGAGCAGTTTGGCCGAGGAGTCGCCCTCGTACCTCAGGTGTCGGCCGCCCTTGATCCGCTGGTTCGGGCCGCCCACCAGCATGACCGGAATGTCGGTCTGGGCGTGCAGGTTGCTGTCGCCCATGCCGGCCCCATAGATCAGCAGGGTGTGGTCGAGCAGGGAGCCGTCGCCGTCGGGCGTCTTGGCCATCCTGTCCAGGAAATAGGCGAACATCTTCACGTGGTAGGTATTCACCTTGGACAGGGCGAGCAGCTTGTCCGGGTCGTTCTGGTGGTGTGACAGGGGGTGGTGGCCCTCGGGCACCCCGATCTCCGGATAGGGCCGTCCGCTGAACTCCCGGCCGTACATGAAGGTGATCACGCGCGTCAGGTCGGCCTGATAGGCCAGGACCTGCAGGTCGTACATCAGCTTGGCGTGGTCCTCGAAGGTGGCCGGGATGCCGACCGGCTCATTGACCACGGGCATTTCCTTGCCGCTCTGGGCCTCGGCCTTCTGGATGCGGGTTTCGATGTCGCGCACCCCATCCAGGTACTCCTGGAGCCTTGAACGGTCGGACGCCCCGAGGCTCTGATTGAGACTGGCCGCCCGCTCGGACACATAATCGAGAATGCTGCGATCCTGGCGCATGTGGGCCAGCCGCGCGGCCGTCTCCGTGCTGCCGACATCGCCGAACAGCCGCTCGAACACCAGGCGCGGGTTGTTCTCGGGGGGCAGCGGCAAGGTGGGCGTATGCCAGGCCAGGCTGTTGCCCATGATGCAGGGAAGGCCGTCGCAGACGCCGGCGCCATCCAGACTGTCCAGCCCCAGTTCCAGAGACGGCAACTGGGTCCGCTCACCGAAGTGGTGGGCGACCATCTGGTCGATGGAGATATTGGCTTGGGGCGCGCCTCCGGACGTGACGTCGGGCGGGGTTCCGGTCAGGAAGGCCGTCGAGGCTCGCGAGTGGCCGCCGCCGCGGCCGGGCGGCGCATTCAGGCCCGACAGCACCAGCAGGCGATCGTGGAACGGCGCCAGGGGCTGCATGATCGGCGTCAATTCGAAGGCGCCGATGGTCTTGGGCTTCCAATAGTCCATGGACATGCCGTTGGGCACATACATCACGCCCAGCCGCTTGACTGGCGCGATCTTGTCGGCGGCGCGGGCCAAGGCCGGCGTCATGGCGTCCAGCAGCGGCAGCGCGACCCCGGCGCCCAGGCCACGCAGCAGGGTGCGGCGGTGCAGGGAGAGCTTGCGGATGATCATGGCAGGGGCCTCATTCCAGTTTCGTCGCGGCCGGGACGCCCGAGCCCGCCACCCTTGACGTCAAGGCCTCTGGCGCGGGCGGGGGCGCGGCCCGCATCAGGAACGGCGGGCTCCTCACGATGCCGCCGATAATCGCGCGCCAGCGGTAGTCGTCGGCGCGGGCGTCGCGCACGATGGCGCGCACGGTGGGCATGTCGTACGCCTCAAGCTGGCGGCCCAGCGCATAGGCCAGCAGCTTCTCGGTCATGGCGACGACGAACTGTTCCTTGCGGGCCAGCAGCGTTTCGCGCAGGCCCGAGGGGCCTCTAAAGGCTGCGCCATTGGGCAGGACGCCCGAGGAATCGATGGGCGCTCCCGCATCGACGGTGCGCCATTTTCCGGTGGCGTCGAAATTCTCCAGCGCGAAGCCCAGCGGGTCCATGGGGGCGTGGCAGGCGGCGCAGACCGGATTTTTGCGGTGTTCCTCCAGCCGGGCGCGGACCGTCGCCGGCGCGCCGCCCTCGCCCGTATCCTTCAATCCCGGAACATTGGGCGGCGGCTCGGGAGGCGGCGCTCCAAGCAGGCTGTCCAGCACCCACTTCCCCCGCAGGACCGGAGACGTCCGGTTGGGATAGGAGGTCACCATCATCAGGCTGCCCTGGCCCAGCAACCCGCCCCGCGGACTGTCGCCCGGCAGGTCCACGCGCCGGAACCGGGATCCGTGGACGCCGGCGATCCCGTAATGCCGGGCCAGCCGGTCGTTGAGGAAAGTGTAGCGGGCGCTCAGCAACTCCACGATGCTGCGATCATCGCGAATCTGGTCCTGGACGAACAGTTTCGTCTCCTGGTCGAGCGCCAGGCGCAATTCCTCGTCGAAATCGGGGAACAGCCGCTCGTCCGGTTCGGCGTCGCGGATATTGCGCAGCAGCAGCCATTGGCCGACGAAATTGTCGATCAGAGCCTTCGATTTCGGGTCGGAGATCATCCGCTTGACCTGTTGGTCGAGCACGGCGGGCTGGTGAAGGCGTCCCTTCGCGGCAAGGTCCGTCAGGGTCTTGTCGGGAATGCTGCTCCACAGGAAGAACGACAGGCGCGAGGCCAGCTCCAGATCGCTCACCCGGTAGCTCGAGCCCGGCGCGATCCGGCCTGGATCCTGCTCGATGCGGAACAGGAAGTTGGGCGAGGCCAGAATGCCGGAGAGCGCGGCCTGAAGACCGGCCATGAAGTCGGCGTCGCGGCGGCCGTCGCGGTAGAAGCTCATCAGGATACCCAGGTCCTCGGCCGTGAGAGGCCGACGGTAGGCGCGGCCGGCCAGCGAGGCGAGGATCCGTCTGGCGCACGGTTCTTCCTCTTCGGTCCGCGCGGGGCGGCAGACCAGTATCCTGCGCAGGCTGGGGGTATCGGAGCCGCTCGCCGAGGTCACGCCGAAGGGCCCGCTGACCGCCAGGCTGTCCACCGCCTGGGGAAGGCTCTCGTCATAGGGCACCACCAGGGCGCCCGGGCTCGATACGGCATCCTCCGGATCGGCGAGGCGATTGAGGAAGGACACGCCGACGGTATGGGGCCCCGCCCCCACGGAGATCCGCGCCTCCAGCCCGGCGTCGGCCTCATGGGCCCACCGCTCCCACGCCGCGCCGCCGTAGATTTCGCCCACGAAGCCCTCCGGGGCGGCGGGCTCGTGCGCCTCGCCGCCGACCTTGAAGGAGCCAATGCGCGCGCCGTCCAGCCGCAGGTCGAGTTGTTCAGGCGCGGTCAGGCCGATGATGTAGTCGTTGATCTGTCGGCGCAGCCTGACCTTCACCAGGTACTCGCCGGCGGCGGGGAAATTGTAGCGGAACACCGCCCCGCCCCGGGTGCCGAACGGCTGGCCGTCGCCCTGGTCCTCCTGGGCGGAGAGCTTGGGGACCTTCAGGGTCTCGGTCACCGGCCGCGTGGGCAGGGCGAGGGCCAGGCGGCTGACCCGGCGGGCCACGATCAGGTAGCGCTGCAGGCGGGCCGGCGAGACGGTGAGCAGGCTGGCGTTGTTGTCGAGGCCCTGGGCATCGGCGTCGTCGGGGGGCAGCAGGGCGGTGGTGTCCAAATCCAGATCCAGCAGATCGCGCACGGCGTTCCTGTATTCCGCGCGGTTCAGCCGGTGCAGGGCCTCGGTGCGGCCGGGGTTGGAATTCTGGGCGGCCTCCCGGTCGAGCTGGGCCTCAAGCGCCAGGACGAAGGCGTCGGCCGTGTGCTGGTCGGGGCGCGGCAGGCCGGGCGGCGGCATGGCCCCCATGCGTAGCTTGCGCACCACCTTTTCCCAGACCTCCGCGTCGGCGCTGACGTGGGTGAGATCCTTGGTGTCGAGGGCAAGGCCGCCGACCCGGCTTTTGCTATTGTGGCAGCCGAAGCAGTATTTGCTGAGCACCGTTCCGTCGGGGGAAGATGACGCGGGCGCGGTCACGCCGCCGGCCTGGGCCGTGGCGAGCGACCCGGACGCCACGAGCGCGAGCACGGCAAGAGCCGGATAAGGCCGCCAAACCATTGCGCTTTTTTTCCTCCGAGGCGGATACTGGTGAGGGGTGGGACGCCTGTCAATCCAAGTGTAGGATAACCAACAATCGCCCCAAGGGGGGAGGAGTCCAAAGTGCGCGCCAAGGCGTTCGGGATTGTGTGGTTCACGCTTGCGATGCTGTCCGCCACCCTGGCCGTGGCGGGCGATCGCGACCTTCGGCTGATCGAAGCCAGCCGGAACGACGATGTGGCGGCGGTCAAGTCGCTGTTGGCCGCGGGTGTCGATGTCAACGCACCCTCGGGCGACGGCTCCACGGCGCTGCATTGGGCCGCACAGAACGACGACCTGGCGCTCGCCGATCTGCTCATCGGCAAGGGCGCCAACACGGACGCGACGACGGACCTGGGCGTCACGCCCCTGTGGGTCGCGGCGACCAATTCCAGCACGGCCATGATCAACCGTCTCCTGGACGCCCGCGCCGATCCCAATCTCGCCCCGCCCACCAACGGAACGCCGCTGATGGTCGCCGCCCGGCGGGGCAATTCGGAGGCGGCGAAGGCGCTGCTGGCCCACGGCGCGGACCCCAACGCCCGGGAAGCGTCACACGGACAGACGGCGCTGATGTGGGCGGTTTCGGAGCGTCATCCGGACGTCGTGCGTCTGTTGCTCGACGCCCACGCCGATGTGGCCGCGCGGTCCCGGTCTTGGACGCAGCGGGTGCTGCTCTGTTGCCAGTATTACGAAGGCGACGAGGACGGCGCCGTGATCGTTGAGAAGGGCGGCTTCACCCCCCTGCTGTTCGCGGCCCAGGATGGTGACGTCGAGTCGGCCCGGCTCCTGCTCGCGGCCGGCGCGCAGTTCGGCGACGCCACGCCCGGCAGGGCGAGCGCCCTGGTCATCGCGGCCCATGCCGGACAGACGGAGGTGGCCCGGCTCCTGCTGGATGCGGGAGCCGATCCCAACGACATGGGCGCCGGCTACAGCGCCCTGCACGTCGCGGCCACGGCGGGCGACCTGGCCCTGGCCCAGGCGTTGATCGCCCGTGGCGCCGACCTCAACGCCCATCAGCAGAAAGGCAGCCCCACCAAGCGGATGCCGAGCGGCCACGCGCTCGACATCAAGATGACCGGCGCCACGCCGTACTTCCTGGCGGTGCGCGCCGGCCAGATCGACCTCATGCGGCTCCTGGCGTCCAAGGGCGCCGACACCGCGATTCCGCTTAAGGACGGTCGCACGGCGCTGATGGTGATTGCCGGCGCGGGCACGGTGGAGGGACCGGTGGTGTCGGACGCCCGGGCGGCAGAGGTCATCCGGCTGGCGATCCAGCTGGGGACGCCGGTCAACCAGGCCGGCCCGACCGGCGACACCGCCCTGCATGTGGCCGCCACCAAGCGACGGGACCTGATCGTTCAGGCCCTGGCCGACAGCGGCGCGGCGCTCGACGCGCGCAACCGCGATGGCGAGACCCCCTTGGCCGCGGCGCTGAAGCCGCCGCCAGTGAAGGGCACCGGCATGCTGGTGGACTATGAATTCCTGTTGCACCACACGGCCACGGCCGAGCTGCTGCGCAAGCTGGGCGCGAAGAGCTGAACGGGCCGCGGTTGCCGGCGCCCCGCTCTACGGATTGACGAAGACCCCCTGGCCGGTCGGCAAGGGCAGAATCCCCAGGCCCCGACTTTCGAACCATTGCTTCTCGGCGTCGAACTGGGCGCGGGTCGTGAACCACGTGTAGTCGTCGAAGATGATGATGCCTCCGGGCGAAAGCCGGTCGAACAGCACCTCCAGGGCGCCGATCTCGGCCGGCGCATTGTTGAGATCTATGTGCAGGAAGGCGATTTTCTCCGGCGCCCCTTCCAGTAAAATTTCGGGGACACGGCCCTTGATGACCTTGATATTTTCAATTCTGGCAAACCGGTCAACGACTTCATCGAAGGAATAGGTTCCGGTGTAGGTTCGCTTGTTGATCTCTTCCCAACCCGGCGCCTGCTGATCCTCGGGAATGCCCTCGAACGTGTCGTACAGCCACCAGGTCTTCGGCCAGTTCTGAAACTCGACATAGTCGGAACAGAAGAGGGTGGTGTGCCCCTTGAATACGCCAAGTTCCATATAGTCGCCGGGAATGCTCCGGTTGCGTTGGACCGCCCAAAGCACGGTTTGCAGATTCCAGTGCCAGTTGGCGATAGGCAGCAGGGCGGCGTGCTCTTCCGCGAGCTTCTGGAATCTATCGTCTTCCGCGAAGGGCAGGGTCTTGAACCAGGTCGCCATGCCGTCGCTGACGAACGGATTGTCCCATCCCAAGGCTTCGAGCTGCTGCAGGAGGTCAAGTAGCTTGACGGATCTGTTGTTGTGAACCGCCGCGAGCCCGAGCCGGGTGCGGATCATCTGGCGCTGGTTCGGCGCGGCGCGTTTGAGGGCTATGCGATACATGTCCCCGGCCATGGTGACTTCGCCCCTGGCGAACAACCCGTCGCCCATGGCGACCAGCTGCCTGAGCGTGGGATCCTCGAGTTTCACGCTGCCCAAGAAAATCTCCGACTTTGCTGAAAATGGCGGGACCACGACGCCGTCATCACGGCGCGACCCCGGCCGATTCGACCAGCGCTAGACAACGGCATGCCCGCCGTTTTCGCCAGTCGAATGTAAGCCCGATCCCGCTGTCCGGCGCGGCGGCGGCGTTTCCATACGAATTTGACCGCCGGTCTGGCCTTGGGAAAATGGTGGGTGCAGTAGGATTCGAACCTACGACCCGCTGATTAAGAGTCAGCTGCTCTACCAACTGAGCTATGCACCCGCCGTCGCTCCGGGGCAGTATCGGGCCCGGCGGCAAGGGCGCGGAAAATACGCGAATTCGCGGCCGTGGCAAGGCGAGTCGGGCAGGGGAGCGACATGGCGGCGGAGGGTGCTGAAAAGTCGGTGGATTTCGCCTATCTGGAGGGGTTCGCGGCGGGTGACGCAGACGTGGTGTGCGAGGTGCTGACGCTCTTCCAACGACAGGCGCCCGTCTGGATCGCGGGCCTGGCGGACGATCCGCCGGACTGGCCCGACGTGGTTCACACCATCAAGGGCGCGGCGCGGGGCATCGGAGCCAACCGGCTGGGCGACCTCTGCGCGGAGGCCGAGGCCAAGGGACCCCTGG
>Ga0209981_1000098_pt1 | contig 9592 bp, 10 predicted proteins | sample InoplaM1PM_FD_187582 | JGI IMG/M metagenome (GOLD analysis project Ga0209981, IMG submission 187582) | Arabidopsis thaliana rhizosphere microbial communities from the Joint Genome Institute, USA, that affect carbon cycling - Inoculated... | ecosystem: Host-associated > Plants > Roots >... | reverse complement strand
CGTGACTCCAGGCTCAGCCATCCACGTAAACCGCCGCGGCACAGCGGCACAACCCCAGAGCGCAACCATCATTGTGGCGATCAATGTAAGGCACACGGTCCATCGCGGCACCCTGCCATAAGCGGTCATACACTGTCCTTGGTGTCAGGTGAAAAAGCGGGTGGGCGCATTCTACGTGTTTGGCCCTTCCCCGTCTATGGCATCTCGATTTGATCAGTCGTACGGCGTATGCTCTTCCTGTCGCAGGAGTTCAGGTCCGAATCCGGCGAGTGTTCGGCCATTGCATCTTTTACAGTAGACGGTACCGTGATGAGAACCCGATGACCAGTCACGAGACGTGTTATCAAGCCCTGTTGGCAAGAGATCCCCGCTTTGATGGCAGGTTCTTCGTTGCCGTAAAAACGACGGGTGTGTACTGCCGTCCTGTCTGTCCCGCTCGACCCAAGCGCGAGAACGTCGAATTCTTCAAGACAGCCCAAGCAGCGGAGATCGCCGGGTATCGACCGTGCTTACGGTGCCGTCCCGAGGCTGCTCCCGGGACCCCCGCCTGGATTGGGAAGCAGGCCACCGTCGAGCGCGCACTCAAACTCATTGCACAGGGAGCCCTCGAGCAGCACACCGAAGAGGCATTTGCCGATCGCCTGGGAATGACGGCACGACATTTACGACGGCTGTTCGAACAGGCATTTGGACAGACGCCCAAGCAGCTTCACGACAACGACAGGCTCAATTTTGCCAGGAAGCTGATCATGGAAACGCATCTTCCCATGACGGAGATCGCCTTTTCTGCAGGGTTTCACTCGCTCCGTCGATTCAACGACGCGGTCAAAAGACGGTTCCATCGTCCGCCGTCAGCGCTCCGGTCGTTACTCAAATCCGCTCAGCCGCCACAGATGATTCAACTGTCGCTGCCGTACCGACCTCCATTCGCTTGGGATGGTGTCCTTGATTACTATCGGCGGCATCACATTGACGGCCTCGAAACGATTGGGGCTGACACATACGCCCGCGTGTTCAGGCTGGGAGGCACGGACACGACAGGCTTCTTTCGAGCAAGTGTCCATGACCACAAGCCTGAACTGCTCCTCGAGATGACCATCTCCGATAGGAGGCACCTCTTGCGCGCCGTACATCGCATCAGGCAGATGTTCGATTTGGACTCGGACCCCGTTCTCATCGCACAGGCGTTCGTTCGGTCGACATTCCTCAGTTCACTTCAAGGAACATATCCCGGAGCGAGATTAGTCCGAGGATTTGATCCGTTTGAAACCGCGATTGGCACGATCCTCGGCCAAGTGATTTCCGTGACGTGCGCCTCACGTCTCATGGGGCAACTCGTCGCGACCTATGGTGAGAAGATCGTGCATCCCGTATCCGGCGAACCTGTTCGTATCTTTCCCACTCCACGCATCCTGGCAGAGTCCAATCTACAGGGATTGAAGGTCACGCGTCAGAAACGGACGGCGATTCGGGAGTTCTCTTCGCGTGTCGCTGACGGGTCCATTCAGCTTGAACCTGCTCAGGATTTGGATGATTTCAGACGGGTGGTTCAAACGGTGAAGGGTATTGGAGCATGGAGTGCCGAATACATGGCGCTCAGGGCCTTGGGCGACACAGATGCATTTCCAGCGACGGATTTGGTCTTGCAGCGGTTCATGCAGGTCACCCCGAATTTCAATCCGGATGCCGCGAGACCATGGCGTGGCTATCTGGCAGTATATCTGTGGAATGAACACAGGCACGGCTCACACCAAGAAAGGAAGACGCGGCATGCTGGCCTACACATACATCGCCTCTCCAATTGGCAGACTCAAGCTGGTGGCAGACGGAGCGGGTCTCATCGCGGTGCTCTGGCCCAACGACCGGCCGCTTCGCATCAAGCTTGATGAGATGCAGGAAGATCTTCATCATCCTGTCCTGGCGGAGGCGGAACATCAATTAGCGCAGTATTTCACGGGCGAGAGGACGGCGTTTGACTTGCCGCTTCAGATCCAAGGAACGGCTTTCCAGAAACGAGTCTGGCAGCAGCTTCTGCGTATTCCGTATGGCGAAACTCGAAGCTACGGTCAAGTCGCACGTGCGATGGGCCATGGCTCGGCGTCACGCGCGGTGGGACTGGCCAATAGCAAGAATCCCTTGTCGATCATTGTCCCGTGTCATCGCGTCATCGGTGCTTCAGGGAAGCTGACGGGGTTTGCAGGAGGACTGGCGACCAAAGCGCGATTGCTCGATTTGGAAGGTGCGCGAGGTGCTTCTCCATTTCTAGCATTGAAGGCTGCGAACCCTTCCTGTAATCTCTCTGTATCGGGCAAGAGCCGTAGGGTCTTGCCCTTCGCACCAAGCGGACCTGGGGAGGTTGAGTGTGGATATTCGAACGTCGAGGCTCGTCATCGCCACTCTCGTGGGACTGCTCGCGCTCCTCGGGGCCTGGCGGCCGGTACAGGCTGAGTTTTTGACAGTGGGTGCGCCTCCCAGTTTACGGCCGGCGTTAAGCGAAATTCTCCCCATGTTCGAACGGGAATATGATGCGCCGATCAATATCGTCTACACGCCGTCGAAAACACTTCTTCGGCAAATCGAAAAGAAAGCTCCAATCGATATGTTTCTCTCGGCAGGGATCGAGGAAGTCGAGTATCTGCACAAGAAGGGACTGACGCTCAATGGGCCTCCTCGGATCTTCGCGCAGACGTCCCTGGTTCTCGTGATGTCGTCGGACTCGTCGGCCGCCTTGATGTCTCTTCGCGATGCGTTAGCGAACCGGTCCATACGCATTGCCCTTGGTGATCCTCAGACCTCTTCGTTGGGAGACGTCACCGCACGGGTGCTCGCCAAACTCTCCCCGGCCTATAAAAGCCGTCCCAACATTCTGTATGCGTCCCACAGTGACGACATTATGAATCTCATTCGCACGGGGAAAGCCGATGTGGGGCTGGTCTATCGTGTAGACTCGATCAACACCGGGCATGTGCGCATCAGCGACGAAGACCCCATCGGAACGTTTGTGCCGATTCAGTTTGGACAAGCCGTGGCTTCGACGTGTCGAGCTTCATTGCGCATTGTCGCAGGAAAATTTTCCGATTTTCTGATGACGCCACGCATCCAGAAGCTGTTGGCGAAATACGGATTTGACTCCACCCCGTTGCCGGTGGATCCAACTTCCACGGAAAGGAAAGAGAGGGTATCATGACCGGCAAAGTTGTGACCTGGATCGCCATCATTGGCACAATCGCTGTGCTGGTTGCCCCGAACATTTTCGCCATCGACAAGAAATCCGGCGCCTCTGTGGGCGTTCCTCCGGAGACTGTTGCAGATTATTTGCGTGCCGTCATCATGGCCCACCGGCATTTTTACACCATCCACATCGCCAACCGACTTCGCCAAGAGCGCATTGTCGATGTGTCAGAAAACTGGAAGACCACGCATTCCTTGCCCCTGCCGGTACAGCTCGTGCAGGAGACGAGTGAAATTGCCGAATTGACCGGTCCGAACGTCCGCTATCGTTTGATCAGTCAGTGGCCGATCAACAAGGCCAATGCGGCGAAAACTGAATTCGAGCGGCGTGGTCTGAAGGAAGTTCAGGCGCGGCCCACCAGACCCTATTCCAGCACCGTCGAAGGCAGCGCAGAACAAGTATTCGAAGCGGTCTACGCCGATGTTGCCGTCACCGCGGCCTGCGTCGAATGCCACAACGCCCATCCCAGCAGCCCGAAGAAGGATTTTAAGGTCGGCGACGTCATGGGAGGGCTGGTGATCAGCTTTCCCGTCGGGAAACCATAACAGTGTCAGTTCTGCCACTGGACAGAATGACGTTCGCGCTCTCCGCTTTTGGATTGACGGAAGGAGACCTCAGCCAGCTAACGGGTCGGAACCGTCTGTCCAGTGGTGCACATCAGGCTCGACGGGATTTCGAGTTGACCTGACGGTCGGAATCCCCACGCCGTTGCAAAGGCCTGGCAGGTGAGACTCCGGGTCGTTTTGTCGCTGAGATCGACGCAATTCGGATAATGGGCGCTGCCTCGAAGTGCCGTCTCTCCGCTCTCCACCGATACAGCTTGCAGCTCGACACTCACGTGATAGAGAGCACCGCAGTCGGGCTCGATCAGTGCCCCATCCTTCGTTGTGTCCCGCTCAAGAACAAGCACGACCTCCGCTTTCATCTCCCGTGCGAGAGCGAGTGCCGCTGTGCGGGTTGAGAAATCGTGAGCGAGGTGCGAAGCCTGCAAGGGAGCCTTATGAGGCATCAGGAGATGCGAATAGTGATGAGTCCGGAGCCATTCAACCGCCACCTCCGCCAGGGGTGGATCGGCCCAGATCAGGATGTGTTGGTCCGTGGTTGGCAGGATGGTATGGGAACCGTTCGTGATTGGAAACCGGACGCCCGGAGGCGGTTTGGAAGGGCAGCCCTGCAGTAAGAGCAGAACGGAGAGAAGGCAAAGCGTCCGGGCAGCGACGTGGACGGGTCTCATGTCCGTTCGATTCTCAGCGCTGGGTCTGCGAGTAATAGCGATACATCCCTTCCACATTTTCAGGGAGCCAGTCGGCATACCGCGCCCACTTCTCATACTTGGGAAGCTGGACCGCCTTTTTGGCTTCTTCCAGGCTGGCGCCTTTCTTGATTTGGTCGAGGATGGCCTCTCTGAGGTCTTCGAGATAGCCGCGGAAGAGACGCACGTGCTCTTTCCTGCCGATTGTTCCGTGGCCGGGAACCAGCGTGTCGAACTCCAATTGCTCAACTCGTTTAAGGGATTCGATCCAATCGTCGGGATAGTCGCTTCGCATGGTGCGGTACGCCACCGTCTCGACAGGAATGAAATCGACGGCAAAGAGGAGTTTGTTCTGCGGAAGCAGGACGACCAGGCTGTTATCAGAATGGTTTTTGCCGGTGTAAATCAGCTCGATATGTTTGCCGCCGAGATCGATGAACATCCGATCAGTGAAAGTCAGAGTCGGGACCGGGGTTGAGGGATCGGCCGCGTCAGCAATATGCGGCCGAGCTGCTGAGTGACTCACAAACGTCGCCTGATCGGCAAACACGCCTCCACCGGTGATGTGGTCGCTGTGATGGTGGCTGTACACCACATAGCGCACAGGGTGATCCGTGAGTCTCTTGATCTCGGCCTTCAGCCAGACCGCCGCGTCGGCGCTAATGGGATCGGTGACGATCACGCCCTCGGGCGTCGTAATGAAGATGGCCTGATGAAACTGATGTCGAAAGAGATAGACGTCATCGGCCAGCTTGGTGATTTCGTTGTCTGGACGGGATGGTTGGCCGGAAACTGCTGGACCGAGCGCCAACAGCAGCCATATCACCATCGTTGCACCAGCGAACCCTCTTGAAACGGACATGCGATCCTCCACAGCGGATACGACGTGCTGTGTCGCTGAATTCGGTCGTTCAGCGACATCGGCACATTCTACTGAACCGTGTCGGTCTCTTGCATCCTGAGCAAGGACAGGACACTCAGTGAATCAAGGTTTTCATCCCATCGGGTCTCAAGGGGCCACTCGAGCCGCTAAACGACGTCTTGACCAATACGAAGGTCCTCTGACACACTGCGGGCGATCCACGGCTCAACTCTTCGACGAGGCATAGATACGCGGCTCATGAGTTGGACGAGCGAACGGCCGAAATCAGTGGGCGTGTACTGGCATCGCGCGACCCCAGCATCCCTGTCGCATCCGGTCAAAATCTACAGCGTCGGTAGCCTGTTCTACGTTTGGCCGATAGAAGAGGATAGACGCGCGGACGTCACCGTGCGGCTCGACGATTGTTCCGGCGAATGGGCAGGTCCGATGCTTCCTCCCTGCCAATAGGACTCTCCCGTCAACGCAATCTCCGCCGTACCTGCTATTGGGACTGAGCTCGACGCGAAAGCGACACAATGTAGGCCGCCGACCGTGCTGCGATCATCGGATCGGCCGGCTCGATGCCAGGAACCAACGCGCCCGGGACAAACAGGAGCTTCTTTTCGGCTGCCTGGCTGTCGGCCACCGCCTTGGTAATGGTCAGCGTGCCCAGCTCAACTTTCTTCCGGGTGTCAGGCCAAACGATTGTGGGATTGTCTATCTCGTCACCTTGCTCGGCTACCTGCGCCAGCAGTTTGAATTTCACGGGGCCACGACCAACGCGTTTGCGGATCTCTGCGGTGAGATAATCCGGTCCCATGGATGAGACTTGTTCTTTGGACAGGTATTGAGCGCCAGCCACCGGTTGCAATTGATAACGCACGTGAGTAGCAACGCCCTTGGCATTGGTGAATCTAAACGCATTGATCCCGAAATAGGGCAGTGTTCCATAGCTGACCGGTGGCGGCTTCGGCGTCTCTACGAAGGCCTTGGCGGCAGGATGGGCGCCCAAGAATTTCTCGAACTCGTTGGGTTTTGGAGCGTCTGGTCCGCTTGCCGCAATCGCCAGCAGAAAGTCTCGGAACTCTTCGGCGGTGGCCACAGGAAAGCCGTTGAACGACAGGACGACGAGATCCGTCTTCGTGCCATCCGGCAGCGCAAATTTCACAGCCATGCCGCGAGGCATATCGTTCGTATCCGGAACCGTCGGAAGTCCCGAGCCGGCAGAGAAACGGACCGTCACTGGAATCGGAGCTTTTCGCTTTTGAAGGTGAGCGGCTTTGGTCAAGGATGGCGCCGAGGAACTCGGTGTAAACGTGCCTTCAAGGACGACGCCTTTTGGATGATTGGCACGTAGGCCGGGGTGGACGCCAAACACCGCATTGAACGCATCGACCAGCTGCTCAGCCAGCGATTTCTGACTGGCTGGCGCTTCCTCAGCCGCGAGTTGAACGGGATGCGTGATGGCGATGGTCAGCACTACAACCGCCGCGAGATCTTTCCACATTGTCTATCCTCCCTCTAATGAATGGTGTGAGGCGCAGGAGCCTGGGGCAGCATCGAGGCATTGGCAGAGACAGAGGTCCATCGGTACCAGAAAATCAAGCTGAACGACCCCCAGACACTATCAGACCAGGAGTAGAGATCGGTGAGGTGTGTGGCTCCTAATTCCTGGCTCTTCTTGGTGACCATGTGCACGACGCGTTCGACGTCAGGCTCATGACGGAAAAATCTGATGCCGTCGGCTTGCTCGGAATCCCCAGTCACCAGAGGAAGATAGTAGAACAGATAAATTCCGCCAACTCGTGCGCTGAGGTGGGCCACCGGTTGCTCCGTCGATGTGAATCGCTGATCATGGAGTTCTTTGACGACGGTGAGGCTCGAGCACCCCAGGGTGAAGGACAGTGCCATCGCAGGGAATCCGATGAAGAGCATGTTGTTCATACCCACCTCCGCCCCGTTGAGAAATCTCTGGGTTCTATACGATCGAGATCACGCCATTTCCCGCCGAAAAGTATAGGTACAGAAAAGCGGGGAGGACACTGTCAGAATTGACAGGCGGCCCCCCGGGTGTACTCAAGTCATTTGCCGCATAGACGTTCCCTGTCGTTTAAGGCATGCTGAAGCAGGGAGGAAGTCCGACGGTGGTACAGCCTCAGCGTGCAACAGAGACGGCTCACGGGTACGTTCCTTCCCGTCAACACAGAAGTCCCCTGCACCCCCAAACGTTTTGGGCGTTGTTCCGCAAAGCCATTTGCAAATGGAACGATGATCCCACTTTACGATTTGGCGCGGGATTAGCCTACTACACGGCCTTTGCCGTCGTGCCGCTGATGTTTATCGTTGTGGAGCTTGCGACGGTTCTCCTCGGGAAGGGTGCTGCGGAACAGCTGCTGTTGGAGCAAGTCCAGCGGCTTATCGGTGAGCAGGGCGCGCAAGCCATCGCGCAGCTTCTTGACAGCTGGCAGAAAAACGGGTCGGGAGCGTTGGCCACGATGGTGGAGGTGGCCGTTCTGTTCTTTGCCCTGGCGGGCGCCTTTGACGTACTGCAAGACGCATTGAACTCGATTTGGGGGGTAAAACCGAAACCGGAGGGAGGAACCCTGAGGCAATTCCGACGCCGGTTCTTGTCGATCTTAGGGGTGCTCGGAACGGCCTTTCTTCTCCTCGTATCGCTCGTCCTCGTGGCCGGTGTTGAAGCGTTCGCCTCGCACCTTCCCGGCACCGCTCTGAGGAACAATATCATCGTCGGCCTGATCTCGTTCTCGGGCGTCATGGTCCTGTTTGCCCTAATCTTCAAGCTGCTGCCTCAAGCCAAGGTCGCTTGGGCCGACGTGTGGATCGGTGCGGCGGTCACTGCCGCCTTATTTTCCGTGGGACGTTGGCTCATCATCTTGTATCTCGGTAAGACGGTCATCGTGTCGTTGTACGGGACCGCCGGTCCGCTCGTGGTCATCCTCTTGTGGGCCTACTACTCCGCGCAAATCCTCTTGTTGGGCGCAGAGTTCACGGCGGTCTATGCCAGCGAGTGCGGCTCGCGGTTGGTCGCTGCCGACGATGCCGTTGCAGTCGGAGAGCCGGCGAAAAGCAATGAGGCGGAACAGCAATCCATCCAGCGACGCGGACAGTGACAATTCGTCAATGCCAATCGCAGAGGAAACGGGGTCAGGCTCTGATCGATTGATTCAGTGGACCCCCTTCGCGATCGCCCTGGGCCTCGTCTTCTCGATGATGCCGGAGAGAGCGGAGTGGCTGTACGTGGCGGCCGTCGTGGGAGGACTCGCGTCGATCGCGGTGGGCCGGACGTTAGGACGATTAGACCGATTCTCGTTACAAGCGCGCGTGAGGAAATTCGCCAAAGGCTGGGTTGTCGTGGTTGCCTTAGCCGCCCTCAGCCTTCTGCACGGGAAATGGCAGCCGATGGTCTTTTTCGCCGTTGTCGGCGTCATCTCATCAGGCTTGTTCTGGTTGGGCTGCAAATCGAACAAGTAATGTGTGCGGAAGCGCCAGCCGACGCCGCTCCCACGGTTTGGCCCTTGACAATGCATCGCGCAACCTCAAGAATCCCGCACGATGGATCCAAACTTTTGGCACCAGCGTTGGGAGAAAAATGAAATCGCGTTCCACGAGGGGAAGCCCAATGCCCTCCTGGTGCAATATCTCCACGAGTTGTCTTTAGCAAAAGGACGGCGGATATTTCTCCCGTTATGCGGGAAAACCCGTGATATCTCATGGCTCTTGTCAAACGGCTATCGTGTCGCCGGAGCCGAATTGAGTCAATTGGCGATCGAGCAGCTATTCATGGACCTCGGCCTGCAGCCGGACATATCGGGCATTGGCAAAGTCCAGTTGTGGAGCGCAACGCACATCGACATTTTCGTGGGTGATATCTTTGCGTTGTCGCGAGAGCAGCTCGGCCCGGTCGATGCCGTATACGACAGGGCAGCGCTCGTGGCGATGCCCGAAACCATGCGCCCTCACTATACGGCGCACCTCACAAAGCTGACCAATAACGCTCCGCAGTTGCTCATCTGCTATCACTACGATCAACGCCTGATGGACGGACCTCCCTTCTCTATCAGCGATGAGGAAGTCAATCGCTACTACCGGGGCAGTTATGATCTCAGGCTCCTTGTGAGTGCGGATGTCCCCGGTGGATTGAAGGGAAAATGCCCTGCCAAAGAACAGGTGTGGTTACTTCGATCCAGGTGAAGGATACCGGCTCATCCATTCAACGCCTCAACTC
>Ga0209981_1000097_pt1 | contig 9758 bp, 21 predicted proteins | sample InoplaM1PM_FD_187582 | JGI IMG/M metagenome (GOLD analysis project Ga0209981, IMG submission 187582) | Arabidopsis thaliana rhizosphere microbial communities from the Joint Genome Institute, USA, that affect carbon cycling - Inoculated... | ecosystem: Host-associated > Plants > Roots >... | reverse complement strand
CTGATCGAGGCCGACGGCACAACGATGCTGAGCGAGGGATACCGCATCCACCTTGCGCGCATCACAGCGGCCGGCCTGGACTTCCTTGCCGAAGACGGCGGCCTGACTGCCATCCTGGGTGTGGTCAACGTGCGGCTGCACGAGGACACCGTGCGCGCGCTGATCGAAGCGCGCGTCGATGCAAGCGAACTGCCCGAGGCGGACAAGCTCACGGTCAAGACCTGGCTCCGTCAGGCTGGCTCGGAGGCCCTTGGAGAAGCCACAAAGCGTCTTGTGGGACTCGCGCTCGATCAGCTGCCGGCAGCGCTTCGACTCCTGCAAACACTGCCCGGTTGAACACCACGGTCTGCAGCTCGAACCGCACAAGCTGCGGGTGCCCGAGCTGCCACTGCGCCCAGAACTCGCCCCGCTCGACGTACTTGTCCGCGAGAGCCGGCCCCAGCATGAGCACGACATCGAACCCGGCAAAGGGCCAACGGCCGAAGTTCACCGAGGCCTCGACCTGCAGCTCCTCGAGCCCGACAACGCGGCTCGGCGGTGTCAGAGGGTTCTCTCGCATCTCAGCCCGCCTCCTGCGTGAGCTCCGGCGCGCCCTGCCCGGCCTGAGCACGCATTTGCGCCGGCTGCTGCGGCAGCGCGAAAATCTCCGGGTGCGCAAGGCGCACCGCCGCGGGGATGCCGCGGATGCGCCAGTTGTGCACGCGCTGCGTCCCCCCGGCGGCGCGGTCGTAGCCGAGGCGCTGCGCCAGCTGCGCCGGGCCGCCGAGGATGTCGATGAGCTCGCTGTCGGTCACGGCGGCATTAAACATCACGTTGATTCAAGAGTCAACGTCACGTTTATTGGCGCCTGTTCCAAGAACACAGAATGAGTGCCATGGATGACGTCCACCCCTCTATGCAGCGCCTGCTGGCCGCCGCCATCGTGGCCAGCAAGGACTGGCCGGTGCCCGTGACGGACTTCGGGGGCGTCGGCTTCCACCTCGGCAAGTCTTCGGCGGTGATCACCAACTGGAAGACGCGCGGCGTGTCCAAGTCGGGCGCGATGGACGCCGAAAAGGTCTTCGGTTGCCCAGCGCGGTACGTGCTGGAGGGTGGCGATGCCAGCGGCTACGTAGCCTACGAGCACGCGATCCGTGACGGCCACCGCGGCCGCTACGCGCTTGCCGCGAACCGCCAGCCCATCCCTTTGGACGACAACGACCTCTACCCTGCAATCCGGCGCGTGCGCTTCAAGCTGTCCGCCGGCGCGTCGGGGTTCGAGGTCGACTACCTCAGCAATGGCGATGGCGCACCGATCGTCTTCAGGCGAGATTGGTACGAGAGCCGGGGCCTGAAGCCTGACTCGCTGTTCGCTGTGCGAGTCGCCGGCGAAAGCATGGAACCTGGCCTCTACGAAGGCGACACGGTCGTCGTGAACACCGCAGACGTGACGCCCAAGGACGGCGTGACCTTCGCGGTCAACTACGAGGGCGAACTCGTCATCAAGCGCCTGGTGAGAGACGCTGGCCAGTGGTGGCTGAGCTCCGACAATCCCGACCAGCGCCGATTCCCCAGGAAGGCCTGCGACGATGCCTGTGTGCTGCTCGGCCGCATCGTGCACAAGCAAAGCGAGCACATCTGACGGAGCCTCACCATGGCCTTAATGAGCTGCCCCGACTGCCAAGGCAAGGTGTCCGACGCCGCGCCGGCCTGCATCCACTGCGGCGCGCCGCTCAAGGCCGCTCAGGCGCGTGCCGGCGATGGCGATGAGCCAGCGAAGAGCGAAGGCATTGGCTTTCTGGCCAAGACCGCCTTGCTGCTGGGTGCCGGCTTCTTCGTGCTGGTGTTCGTTGGCGGCAACAGCTCGAGCGCCGAGAGGCTGGCGAAGCGCAAAGAGGCCTGCGCGTTGGCCATGGCATCTTCAATCGGAACCAGCACCATCGGTTACTCCGACAAGGCGGCCTACGACGCGCGAGTACGGGAAGCCTGCGAAGGCCTTGAGCTGAACGGCCAGGACCTCGGCAAAGTGGGCCGGTAGCGCGGCCGATGTGTATCGCCGATCAACGCAAATAAACGTCTTGTTGACAACCAAGTAAACGCGCTGTTTAATCGCTCCGTGCTCGTCGCTGACGGCGGGCTACGGAGCGATCATGGAAAGCACCGCGAACCGCAGCTACCGCTGCCACTACACCCCCAAGGACCGCAACGGCTGGCCCGTCCCCAGTGACACCGGCGTCCTGCCGTACGTCCAGGTCCAGTCCTCCGACGCCGAAGCCGCCCAGCGCGCCGCCTATGCGCTGACAGGCTGCTCGATCTGCAGCGTCGAGCGCATCGAGCCGCGCGACCCGCGCTCCGAGCGCGAGGCCAACTTGGCGCTGGGGGCGGCGTGATGCGCCACTTCCTTGCCACGGTCACCCTGCGCAACGGCCACCGCGCGCAGATGGACGTCATCGCGCCCGACACCTGCGCCGCCATCGTGCAGCTGGTCGAGTACTTCGGCGCGCGCCTGGTGCGCGTGGGCGTGAGGCCCGCATGACGCTCTACCGCCTTGCCGTCGCCGGCGCCGCCGGCAACTTCATCGCCGCGGCGCTCACGCAGAGCCTGCCCAACGCCGCCATCGGCGTGGTCGTCGCAGCCGTGCTGCTCTGGAGCAAGCCATGAGCCGCCTGCCCTTCACCCCCATCCACCACAGCGAGAGCGCGCCCCCGCCCGGCATCCCGCCGGGCTACGTGGGCCCCGCCGTGCTGCCCGGTACCGGCCAGCTCATCTACTGGACCGGCCGCGTGCAGATCGGCCTGCTCTACCGCCCGCCCCAGCACCAGCCCATCGGCGAAGGCATGCAGGCCCTGCAGGCCGCGCTGCTGGCCGCCTGAGCCGCCCGCAACACCGGAGGTCCACCCATGTCCGCACTTGCCCGCCCCACCCCGTCCGGCACGCCCGAGTTCGACCGAATGCTCCGCCGTGTCAGCCACGTCAACGGCCGCCCTCACGAGCCCGAGACCCCCGTGCGCCGCGTGCGCGCCGGCGCGCCGGCCGCCGCAGAGCCGCAGACCGACGCCGAGCGCGACCGCCTCCTCGCCGACAGCGAGCTGTTCGACAAGGTCCGCCAGGCCACCGAAGTGAAGCGCGCCTACCAGCGCGGCCACCGCGAAGGCGAGCGGCGCGGCCTGCAGGCCATCAAGCGCAGCTGGTTCTGGACCGGCGTGGGCTTCGGCACCTGCATCGGCTGCCTGCTCGTGTTCACCATGCTCGGCCTGGGGCCCGGCCGATGAACGCGCAGATCGAAGCCGCGCGCCGCCAGCAGCAGCTGCGGCAGACCATCGCCGAGGCCTGCGCCGCCATCATGGTGCGCGGCCGCATGGTGGAGGACGCGCAGGTCCGCATTGCGGCGGACCAGCAGAGCGCCTTCGTCTTTGCGCTGGTGGCGCAGCCCTACGGCATGCCCTACCTCGGCATCCAGCGGTTCGACGCCGATGGCACCAGCCTGCGCGCCGCCCACGCCAAGCGCCAGCTGCTGCGCAAGGGCGCCGAGGTCACCATGTACGGCACCGGGCTGGAGATGGACCGCGCGTCCTACCCGGGCCGCGAGTTCGTGCTGCGCATCCAGGGCAACGCCGACATCCGGCCAGTGGCGCTGCCGGATCGGCAGGAGCAAGCCGAGTCGACCTCGGCCCAGACCAGCGAGGCCGAGCTGTGAGCGCGCCGTTGCCGTCGTGCCGCCTCAACCGCTGCAAGGGCGGCCGCCTGCCCTGCCCGCGCCCGGACGTCTGCCAGCAGCAGGGCTCGCCGTTCATTGCTGCCTTGTGCCGGGTGGGCAGCGTGCTGGCGATCGCCATCGTGTGCTTCATCGTGTACGTGCTGTTCGACGTCATCGGGAGGCTGCTGTGACCGCCGCACTCCTCTTCGCGGCCACCTTCGGCGTCGTCTTCGCGCTGGGCCTGCAAAGCCTCAACGTGAACGGTGGCCACAAGGTGCTCGCCTTCGTGACCAGCTTCGCCATCGGCATCAGCAACCTGGTGCTGTTCAAGGTGCTGCCCGGCCCCACCGATGCGTGGCAGATCGCCGCCTACCTCCTCGGCGGGCCCTTCGGCATCGTCGCCAGCATGCTCGCGCACCCCTGGCTGGTGCGCCTGCTGCGCCGCCTCAAGCACGAGCCGCCGGCGCCGCCGCGACAAGCCGGCGCCGGCCACGCTTCGCCTGCCCAGGGCGGCGCGCTGCACCAGCTCGCGATGGACCTGCTGCACCCCGAGCAGCTCGGCCGCCTGGCCCACCCCGAGATCCGCGACCGTGCGCGCAGTGCGCTCGGCATGCAGAGCGTGGACCGCGCGGCGCGATGAAGACGCGCGCCCGCCCCGTGCCCTGGCTGCCCTGCGACGAGGCAGCGCTGGCCAAGCTCTACCCCGAATACGAGGGCGAGGTCCTCGCGCGCGTGTTCGGCCGCAGCGTGGCCAGCATCGAGGGCAAGGCCAACGAGCTCCGCCTGCGCAAGAGCGCCGCCTACAAGGCCAAAGCCTACAAGCGCAGCCGTTTCCAGAAGGGGCACGTTCCGGCCAACAAGGGCCGCAAGGGCTACGTCGCGCCTGGCTGCGAGAAGGGCTGGTTCAAGCGCGGCGAGGTCAACGGCCGCGCGCGCCAGCTGTGGGTGCCGGTGGGCAGCCATCGCATCAACGCCGACGGCTACCTGGACCGCAAGGTCTCGGACGAGCCGGGCCCGCAGACCCTGCGCTGGAAGCCGCTGCACCGCCTGGTCTGGGCCGAGGCGCACGGTCCCATCCCCAAGGGCCACTGCGTCGCCTTCAAACCCGGGCGCTTCAGCACCGACCCCGCGCTGATCACGCTCGACGCGCTCGAGCTCATCACCCAGGCCGAGAACATGCGCCGCAACACCGTGCACAACCTGCCGCCCGAGCTGCGCCAGGTCGTCCAGCTCCGCGGCGCGCTGAACCGCCGCATCAACACCCTGACCGGGAGCAAAACCTCGTGAGCAAGAGCATCGAAGACCTCCGCGAGCACCTGTTCGCACAACTGGACGCCCTGCGCGGCAAGACCGCCAAGGACGAGATCGACCAGGAGATCCGCCGCGCCAAGGCCATCAGCGAGGTGGCCGGAACCATCATCGCCTCGGCCAAGGTGGAGGTGGACTACCTGCGCGCCAACCAGGGTGGAGAGAGCGCCTTCCTCGCCGGGGCCACCGGCGCCAAGAACCTGCCCGAGGGCCTGCCGCCCGGTATCACCGGCGTGCGGCGTCATCGCCTGGCCGGCTGATCCACCGAGGAGACCACCCATGAACGCCCCCGACCCCATCGCCCAGATCCAACGCGCCGCGATCGACGGCGCCGTCCACATCCCGCTGGAGCTGCTGCGCGCCAGCCCCACCAACCCGCGCAAGCACTTCGACCAGGCGCACCTCGACGAGCTGGCCGACAGCATCCGCAAGCACGGCGTCATCCAGCCCATCCTCGCGCGCCTGGCGCCCGCGGCCAAGCGCGGCGAGCCGCTGTACGAGGTGATCGCCGGCGAGCGCCGGTGGCGCGCCAGCAAGATCGCCGGCGCCCCCAGCATCCCGGCGCTCGTGCGCGACATGAGCGACTTTGAGGTCCTCGAGCTCCAGGTCATCGAGAACCTGCAGCGCGAGGACCTGCACCCGCTCGAGGAGGCCGAGGGCTTTGCCGCGCTGCTGCGCCGCCCCGACGGCCTGCAGGGCTACGCCAGCGCCGAGGAGATCGCCGCACGCATCGGCCGCAGCGAGCGGCACGTGTACAACCGGCTGGCGCTGCTGAAGCTCGTGCCGCAGGCGCGCGAGGCCTGCCTGGAGGGCAAGATCAGCGCCAGCGTCGCGCTGCTCGTCGCCGCGCTGTCGGTCGACGACCAGCCCGCCGCCACCGAGAAGCTCGCGCTCGGCTGGGGCGGCGAGCCCTACTCCGCACGCGCCGCGGCCGCCTACCTGCGCGACCACTTCTCGCTGCAGCTCAAGAAGGCGCCCTTCCCCATCGCCGATGCCGCGCTGCTGCCCGCCGCCGGCGCGTGCAGCGCCTGCCCCAAGCGCACCTGCGCCAACCCCGACCTCTTCACCGACCAGGCCGGCGGCGGCATCGACAGCTGCCTGGACCGCCAGTGCTTCGACGCCAAGACCAAGGCGCACCACGAGCTCGCGCTCGCGGCGCACCGCGCCAAGGGCCACGAGGTCCTCACCGAAGCCGACGCCAAGAAGCTCATGCCCTACGGCGCGCAAAGCCTGCGCGGCGCCTACCTGCTCGACGAGCCGTGCGCGCTGGCCACCAGCCGCAAGCCGCTGCGGCAGCTGCTGGGCCAGTACGCCGAGGTGGTGGTGATCGACCTGCACGAAACGCTGTACGAAGTGGCGCGCGAGGCCTACGTCAAGAAAACGCTCAAGACCAACGGCTACCTCAAGCCGCCCGCCAAGAAGGACGAGCCGCGCAAGCAGCAGCCCGAGTCGCTGCTGCCCAAGCCCGCCAAGGGCAAGGCGCTGACGCCGGCGGAGATCAAGGCCGCGCGGGACCGCGCGATCGCGCAGCGCTGGCCCGAGCTGGCGCGCGAGCAGCTGGGCAAGCACCTGATGGCCGACGAGCGGCAGAAGTTCACCGAGGGCCTGCAGCGCATGGTCGTCGGCTTCGTGCTCAACGCCAGCAACGCCGAAATGCGGCCCATGCTGCAGGCGGTGGGCATCGCCTGGCCGGCCAACAAGTCCTTCCTGACCAGCGACGCCATCGATCGCCTGGCAGACCAGGCCACCCCTCAGCAGCTCTACGCGCTGCTGGTGCTGGCCATGGCCGAAGCGAACGAATGGGAGCTCGGCCGCGACCCGAAGGCCGACGTGCCGCTGCGCAAGGTCGCCCGCGAGCTCGGCTTCGACCTGCAGCCCGCGATCGACACCGCCACCGAAGAGGTGCAGGAGCGCATGAAGGCCGAGCTCGAGCAGCTCAAGGCCCCCGCGCCGGCACCGGCCGCAAAGAAGGCCGCGGCCAAGAAGCCGGCGAAGGCCAAGGACGCCACCCAGGCGTTCGTCGACGCACACAGCGGCGAGGTCCTGATCGGCGGCGAGCCGCTGAAGGTGGGCGATCGCGCCCGGGTTCGCAAGACAGCCACCGGCCGCAAGACCGCAAAGGATGGCCGTGAAGGCACGATCCACAGCGTGGGCGATGACGGGCGCGTGCTGCTCAAGTGGGGCGACAAGCCGCACGAGCGCGGCGTCTACGAGCCCGCCGAGCTGGAGCCGGTGGCCGAGCGCGAGGCGGGCGCACTGAAGCCAACCGTCAAGTACCGGTGCCCACTGACCGGCAGCACCTGGAGCGGCCGAGGCCTGCAACCGGCCTGGGTGAAGGCTGCGCTGGCCAGCGGCAAGAAGCTCGACGAGCTGCTGGCGGCGGCCGAGGAGGCTGCGGCATGAAGGTCACCCTGCACGCGCGCACCTGCTACGCCGTGAAGGTTGACGGCTTCCTGGTCGGCGAATTCGCCGCGCCACCCACGCGTGAGCACTGGCGTGGACTGCTGGCGCTCGAACGCATCTCGCACGCCCCTGGCTCCGAGTTCATCGTGGTCGAGCAGCCGGACCCGGTCCTCAGCGCGTTCGATGTGATGGGCAACGGCATCGAGACGCAGCTCGTCAGGGCCAGCCCGAGCATCGTTCGCTTGATCAAGGAGGCCAGCTGATGCGCTGCCTCTCCATCCGCCAACCCTGGGCCTGGCTCATCGTCAACGGCCACAAGCCCATCGAGAACCGCGACTGGTCGACCGACTGGCGCGGCGAGCTGCTCATCCACGCCGGCAAGACCTTCGACGACGACGCGCTCGACGGCATCCGCGACTTCTTCCCCGACGTCTTCCGCCAGCTGCCGCAGCAGTACGAGCTGGGCGGCATCGTCGGCGTGGCCCACCTGGTGGCCTGCGTCACGCAGAGCCAGAGCGCCTGGTTCACCGGCCCGCATGGCTTCGTGCTCGAGCAGGCGCGCCCGCTGCCCTTGCGGCGCTGGCGCGGCCAGCTCGGCTTCTTCGACGTGCCGCTCGACGACGCGCTGCGCGCCGACCTCGGTCGCCCCAGCCTGGCCGAGGCCGAGGCGGCTGGCCAGGAAAGGATGTTCAAGTGACCGCGCCCGCAACCACCGGCACGCCCGAGGTGCCGCCCGAGCTGCGCGTGCAGATCAGCACCGCGCACACGCTCTTCTTCAGCTCCATGGTCGCGCTGCTGCGCAAGGGCTTCGACAGCGCCGTCGTCGCCGGCACGCTGATGGACTGCCTGGCGAACCTGCTGGCCCAGCGCCCCAAGGACCAGCACGACACCGACCTCGACCGCACCGAGCAGACGCTGCGCCGCCGCGTGGCCGAGCTCGCCGCCCACGTGCATGACCGACCCCCCGTCCACTGAGGCCACCATGTCCGACACCCAGACCAGCCCCATCGCCGGCGCGCAGTTCGCCATCGTCGAGCTGTTCGGCCACGGCCGCATCGCCGGCCGCATCAGCGAGCAGACCTTCGGCGGCACCGAGCTCGTGCGCGTCGACGTGCCCGAGGTCAACTACACCGAGCCCGAGTACGTCGACGGCCAGCGCAAGCCGCGGCAGATCACCATCCCCGCGCACACGCGCAGCTTCGGTGCCAAGGCGATCTACAGCGTGAACTGGTGCGATGAGGCCGCCGCCCTGGCCGCCGCGCACTACATCCGCGACCAGCCGATCAACGCCTACCACCTGCGCTCCGCGCTGCAGAACCTGAGCCTCGGCGAGCGGCGCGAGCTGCTCGAGCACGTCGCCGGCGACGACCACCCCTTCTGAGCCATGGCCAGCCCCACGCCCGATTTCAGCGGCCTCACGGCCCACCAGCGCGCCCTGCTCGACGCCGGCGGCTGGCAGCTCGGCCGCGGCAAGCAGCCGGCGCGCGGCATTGTCAAGAAACTGCTGCAGCGTGGCCTGGTCGTGGCCAGGCCGAAGCGGGTGATGGCGGCGGTGGTGGACGAGTACGAGGTGCCGGTGGAGGTGTCAGCGGCCTGGCGCGAACGCGCGGCGGCTGCATCTGCCAGCGCCAACGTCAGCTGATCAGCGAGGCTCGAAGTGGCTCATGAATTTGTCGAGCATCTCGCGCAGCTGCTGGCATCTCTCGAAGATCTCTCCCCGTCGAAGCTCGGGCGCTGGCTCAGCAAGCACATCCTTCAACCAGAGCTCATGAGCCACCACAGCATCACGCCAGGCACGGTGGTCCGCATTCATTTGAACGATGTCTCGCGGGGCTTGAGTGGGCATCTGAATCTCCTCGCGGCAAAGACCGCGACGCAATCCTGCCAGCACTCCGATCGACCAAGGACACGCCCGTGAGCGAGCACACCGGAATCTCATGGACCGACGCCACGTTCAACCCCTGGTGGGGCTGCACGAAAGTCAGCCCGGCCTGCGACCACTGCTATGCCGAACGCGACGCGAACCGCTTTGCGCCCGGCAAGGTTCTGTGGGGAGTTGGAAGCGCGCGGCGTACGTTCGGCGACGTGCACTGGCAGCTGCCGCTGCGCTGGGCCAAGACGATGCCGGCCAAGCTCGGCCGCCGCCCGCGGGTGTTCTGCGCGAGCATGGGCGACTGGCTCGACCTCGACGCGCCGATCGCCGAGTTCGTGCGGCTGCTCGACACCATCCGCCTCACGCCCGAGCTGGACTGGCTGCTGCTTTCCAAGCGAATCGGTAACTGGCGCAAGCGCGTGCTCGCGGCGGCCGAGTTCATCGGCGTGGACAACCTGGTGAAGTATCAGGATTTGGCCGTGTGGATCGCGAAGTGGC
>Ga0209981_1000096_pt1 | contig 9768 bp, 8 predicted proteins | sample InoplaM1PM_FD_187582 | JGI IMG/M metagenome (GOLD analysis project Ga0209981, IMG submission 187582) | Arabidopsis thaliana rhizosphere microbial communities from the Joint Genome Institute, USA, that affect carbon cycling - Inoculated... | ecosystem: Host-associated > Plants > Roots > Rhizosphere... | reverse complement strand
TCACACCGGCGTCGTCCATCCGTGCGGGCCTGCGCGACTCGGCCAGGCGGATCATGGCGGCCAGCCCCAGCACCTCCGGCTCGTCCGGCAGCAGTTCGGCCAGCAGGCCGGAGAGGCGCAGGCTCTCGGCGGCCAGGTCGGCGGCGTCGGACGCGCCGGCGGCGTCCTCATAGGCCTGGGCGTAGGCGATCTCCAGGGTGGCCAGCACCGCGTCCAGGCGTTCGCCCCAGGCGTCTGGCTCGGGGATCTCGAAGCGAATCTTCGCCTCGCGGATCTTGCGCTTGGCCCGGGTCAGGCGCTGCCCCATGGCGACTTCGCTGGTCAGCCAGGCGCGCGATCCGCGGCACCGACAGGCCGCAGAGCGTGCGCAAGGTGAGTGCGATCCGCGCTTCTGGCGCGAGCGCAGGGTGGCAGCAGATGAAGATCAGCCGCAGCCGCTCGTCGGGAATTGGCTCGAAGGCCGCCATCACGATCGCCTCGGGATCGGGTTCAGGCTCCGGAACGTCATACGCCGCCCGCGCGCGGACCTGGGCGCGGCGGCCCAGGTCGAAAGCCCGCCGCCGGCCCACCGCATAAAGCCAGGCCGCGGGATCGCGCGGGGGACCGTCGCGCCCCCAGGTCTCAACCGCGCGCAGGCTCGCGAAGGCGAATGCTTCTTCGGCCAGATCGAGGTCGCGGAAGCGGATCGCCAGCGCGGCGCGGATGCGGTCGCCCGCATCGCTCACCGCCTGGGCCAGGACCCGCTCCGCCTCCACCTCCGCGAACCTCGGGGGCTACATCGCCCAGACGGGGCGGACCTCGATGGCGTAGTTTGGGCCGCCCGGGATCTTCTTGCCCCAGGCGATGGCCGCATCCAGATCGGGCGCCTCGATCATATAGTAGCCACCCAACTGCTCCCGGGTCTCGGCATAGGGGCCATCGTGCAGCGACTGCGTCCCATCGGTGGTGCGGATAGTGGTGGCGGTCTCCGAAGGCCTCAGCCGGTTGCCGCCGACCATGGCCCCGCTTTCGGCCAGCTCGGCGCCGAGCCGCATGTGGGCGGCGGTGATGTCCTGCAGAATGGCGGGGTCCTTCTGGGTCTCGTCGCCATAGATCAGCAGCAGATATTGCATGGTGTCGTCCTTCTCCGGTCCGCCAGCTTGGCCGACGCGAACGGCCGCGTCACCGGATAGACGCACCCGACGTCAGGAATTCGACATGGACCGCAGGATAAACGAGGCAGGCCCCGGATCCACCGGTTGCAGGGCGTCGATGAAAGCCTCGAACAGCTTGGCCATGGCGGGCTTCTTGTAGGGATAGAGCTCCGGGGGATCCATGGCGTGGACGATCATCGCCACGTCGGCCTCGAAGAGCAGTAGACGTCCGTCGGCGGTCTCGGCGGCGTCGATACCGAAATAGTCGAGCTGGAACACCTCGCAAAGCGCGCGGAACGCCTCGGCGTGGCGCACCGCGAAGTCCTGATCGAAGGTCGCCATCATCTTGGCTTCCTCGGCGCGGTTGGCCTCGCTCGTTTCCATCTCGGCGTTCAGATAATGCACCATCCAGCGCGGCGAGACGGCCAGGTGACTGACGAAGGCCCGGCCCTTGATGAACACAATCCGCAGCTTGCGATAGAGGCCGTCGACGCCCGCGTAGTCGATGAAGGGCGAGACATAGAACTCCGCGTCGTCCTTGGCGGCCCGGTAGGCGGCCAGGCCCTGACTGTCGGCGATCTGCTCCAGCCCATTGCCGGCATGGGAGCCGGCCGGCCGGATGACGATCGGATAGTCGATCCCCCGGGGCAGGCAGGTCAGGGCGTCGCGTCCGACCCGCGCGGTGGTGGGGGCGAGCACCTTCGGATGGCCCGCGAGGGCGGCGGCCACGCCGTCCCGGGTCAGGGCCGCGATCCGGTCGGGGCGGTTGTTGAGCACCGGCCTGGGCCAGCTGTTGAATGCGCCCTCCAGGCGTCGCAGCAGGGGTTCGCTGGTCTCCGACTGGCCGACCGCTAGGAACGCCACGTCGTGCGGAGGGACCTCATGCGGCGCCGGCGCGCCGTCGCGCAGGTAACAGAGGGTCAGTTCCGCGTCCGACCCCTCCAGCAGGAAATCGATGGGGGTGTTGGCCATGAAATCGCCGGCGATGACGAAGGCCAGGACCCGGACCCCGCCGCCGGCCCCGTGGATACGGCGGTAGCAGGAGCGTTTCGCCAGCGCCGACGCCTGCAGCTCAAGACCTTTCTCGCGGTTGCCGCTCAGCTGCAGCAGGGTCGAAATGTCCATCAGGGAGCCGGCGTCCTCCGGATGCTCGCCCAGCCATTGGAGCAGTCCGTCCCAGACCGTCTGGACCTTGACCGGATCGGAGGCGACCCGGGCCAGATAGGCGAGTCCAAGGCTGTTGGCGGGGGGAATCGGCGAAAACATCATCAGGTCAATCGACGCTCAGCGGGGCAATACCCCCTGATCCCACCCAAAGGATTGCATTGTTCATAACGCCGGTTTGCGGGTTCCTACGTAGCGACGCCAGGGCGCCGCGGTTGAATGGGTGGCGCCATCTACTCAAGGTGGCGTCCCGGGGGCGTCACTTTCGGTCGAGGGCGGGCGCAGGACCAGTTGCAGCGAACACAAGGCGGGGCTTCAGGCGGACAGGGTTTCCGCGAACCGCACAGACTGCCCCAGGTGGGGCGCGACCACTTCGCCGTCGCGCATCACCGCCCGGCCGCGGATGATCGTCGCCATGGGCCAGCCGATGGCCTCCATGCCGTCAAAGGGAGTCCAGCCGACCCGGCTGGCCATGTCAGCGTGGGCGATGGTGCGCCGCGCCTTCAGATCGACGATGGTCAGGTCCGCGTCATAGCCCACCGCCATGCGGCCCTTGTCGGCCAGGCCAAACAGCCGGTTGGCGCCATGGCTGGTCAGATCCACCAGCCGCTCCAGCGACAGCCGGCCCTGCGCCACATGGGTCAGCATCACCGGCAACAGGGTCTGCACGCCCGGCATGCCCGAAGGCGAGGCGGGGTAGGGGCGGGCCTTTTCCTCGGAGGTGTGCGGGGCGTGGTCGGAGCCCAGCACGTCGGCGACCCCGCTCACCACGCCTTCCCACAGGCCCGCGCGGTGCTCCTCGCCGCGGATGGGCGGGTTCATCTGGGCATAGCCCTTCAGCCGCTCATAGGCGTCGGGTCCCGCAAGGGTGAGGTGCTGCGGCGTCACCTCGACGCTGGCCACGTCCTTGTGGGCCGCCAGGTAGATCATCTCTTCGGCGGTGGTGACGTGTAGGACGTGGATGCGTTTTCCCAGGGCGGTGGCCAGCCGCACCAGCCGCTCGGTGGATTGGATCGCCGACTGGGCGTCACGCACCTCATAATGGCTGGTCCAGTCGCCGGTGCGGGCCAGGGGCCGCCGGTCGGCCAGGCGGTATTCGTCCTCGGAGTGGAAGGCGGCGCGGCGGTTGATGTGGCGCAGCACCTGCTCGATGCCTTCATCGTCCTGCACCAGCAGGGTGCCGGTGGAGGCGCCCATGAACACCTTGATCCCGCAGCAGCCGGGCAGGCGTTCCAACTCTCCCAGGAACCGCGCGTTCTCATGCGTCCCGCCCACATAGAAGGCGTGGTCGCAATGCATCCGTCCCGCCGCCCGGGAGAGCTTGTCGGCGAGCGCGTCCGGATCGGTGGTGGTGGGCTCGGTATTGGGCATCTCGAACACCGCCACGACGCCGCCCAGAACGGCGGCCCGGCTGCCGGTTTCCAAGTCTTCCTTCCACTCCAGGCCCGGTTCGCGGAAATGCACCTGGGTGTCGATCACCCCGGGCATCACCGTCAGGCCGGAGGCGTCGAACACCTCGCCGGCCGATGCGGCGCCCAAGTCGCCGATGGCCGCGATCTTGCCGCCGCGCACGCCCACGTCGCCGGGCCCCCGGCCCGCGTGGTTGATGACCTCGCCGCCACGTACGATCAGGTCGTATGTCTCAGCCATGAACGGACTCCGTGGAGGTCAGAAGATCGATGGCCGCCCGCTCCACAGTCTCCACCGTCAGGTCCATCATGTGGCACAGGGCTTGGTCGAAGTGCGGGTCGACGGCGTGGATTTGGTCATAGTCGCGCGGCCCACGCACCACCCGCGTCGCCTCGCCCCAGGGCGCATAGTGGCGCTCGTCGGAGGGCCCAAAGAGCCCCAGCGTCGGGGCGCCCGCCGCCGCCGCGAGGTGCATGGTCCCCGAATCATTGCCGATAAACAGGCGCGCCTTTTTCAGGCAGGCGAAGGAGGTCAGCAGGTTGTCCTCCTGGGTCAGGTCGATGAACTGCCGGCGCATCACCACGTCCTGAAGGCTCTTGGCGAACTTGCGGTCGTCCGGTCCGCCCAGCACCATCAGCCGCCCGCCCTTCAGCGGGCCGGCCGGGTCCAGCAGCCGCATGGCCACCTGGGAAAACCGCTCGATCGGCCAGGTCTTGCCCAGCCAGTTGGCGGCCGGCGCCAGCGCCAGGATCGGCCCGAAGCCTGCGGTCAGCTCCACCGCCCGGGCCTCGGTCTCCGCTGAGACGTAGATGTGAGGCGCGGCCGGCTCGTCCTCGATTTTCAGGGTGCGGGCCGCCTCCATGACCCTGTGCACTGGCGCGCCTGGGATCTTGCGCCAGATCGCGCGACGGCGCGTCGAGAGGAACCGCGAAATCCCCGATCCGCGCAGATCCACCACCAGGCCCCAGCGGACCTTGCGCACCTGCCGCCACAGGTCGAACCAGTGGCTGCCGTCCTTGGCTTTGGCGAACTCGATCACCCGGTCGAGGTTGGGCACGTCGGCGAACAGGGGGGCGGCCACCGGTCCCGCTACGATGGTGAAGCGCGCATTGGGGATCTCGTCGGACAGCCGCCGGATCAGGCCCGACGACAACACCGCATCGCCGATCCGCGTCGAGGTGATGAACAGAATTGGAAAGGACCCGCGCGGCATCGACCCTCTATAGGGCGCGTTCCGCTGGCGTGGCGATTCGGAAATTCGTCAGCGCCGGAGGCAAATCGCGAACGAATTTCCGAATCTCCAGCCACGCCAGAAGTAAATTCTTCCCAGCGTGCTTCATCGGATTTGAAGTTCTTGCGGCGCCTAGTCCAAGCCGGGGTCAAACTTCAAATCCGAGCACGCTGGCGCTCCACCGTCGGAAGCCCCAAATTGCACGGATGGCAGACGCCCTGATCTTTTCGCCACTCCTCAGCCGCGCGTTGATCGCCGTCGGCGGGCCGGACTGGCGCGGTTTCCTCCAGGGTCTGATCACCCAGGACGTTGAAACGCTCGCACCAGGCGAGATTCGCTTCGGCGCCCTTCTGACGCCACAGGGCCGGCTGCTCTACGATCTCTTCGTCGTAGGCCGCGAGGAGGGCTGCTGGCTGGATGTGGGGGTGGAGCATCGCGCCGCGATCATCCAGCGGCTGTCGATGTACCGACTGCGTGCCAAGGTGGAGATCGCCGCCGTCGACCTGTCCATCGCGGCGGCTTTCGGCCCTGGACCGACCCAGGCGGGTTTCGCGCCCGATCCCCGGCTGCCGGCTCTCGGCTGGCGGGCTTACGGCGCGGTGGTCGAAGGCTCGGAGCAGACCTACGACGCCCACTGCCTGGGGCTCGGCGTTCCCGGACCCGCCGACTGGGGCTCGGACAAGACCTATCCCATTGAGGCGGATTTCGACCTCCTGAACGGCATCGATTTCCACAAGGGCTGCTACGTCGGCCAGGAAACCACTTCGCGCATGAAGCGCCGCGGCCAGATCAAGAGCCGCATGTTGCCCATCGCCTTCGACGGCAAGGCGCCTGCGCCCGGGGCTGAGATCCTGGCGGGCGACCTGCGCGCCGGAGAGGCGCTCTCGGGGATGGAAGGGCGCGCCATGGCCCTGGTCCGCCTCGACCGCATCGAAGGCGCGGCGCTCACTGTCGATGGCCGCCCGGTCGCCGTCGAGCGCCCGGCCTGGATGCTCTAGAGAAACCCCGATGAGAGTGTTCTCGGCGTTCTTCAACACCGCGAAGCCGCAACCAAGATTTGGAACCACGGAAAGCACGGAAAGGGCACAGAAAGCTTTCGAACCAATCTGCCTTCCGTAATCTTTCCGTGTTTTCCGTGGTCGATCTTTCTTCGGCTCCGCCGAGTGACAGGACGAGCCGCGACGTTTGCGTCATCAACTCACCCTTGTCTCCCGACCCCGCATCGGCCGATCATGCCGCCGATGGAGTCCTCCACACCTCTACGATGCGGCTGGCGCGGCATGGCCGGGGACCCGCTCTATGAAGCCTACCACGACACCGAGTGGGGCGTGCCGGAATACGACCCGCGCGCGCTCTGGGAAAAGCTGGCGCTCGACGGCTTCCAGGCGGGACTCTCCTGGATCACCATCCTTCGGAAACGCGACGCCTTCCGCGCGGCTTTCGACAACTTCGACCCGGACAAGGTGGCGCTCTACGGTGAGATCGACCGCGCCCGGCTGATGGCCGACGCCGGGATCGTGCGCTCCAACGCCAAGATCGACGCGACGATCCAGTCAGCCAGAATCTACCTGGCGATGCGCGACGCCGGCGAGGACTTTTCCGAATTCTGCTGGGCCTTTACCGGCGGCAGGCCGATCCAGAACAGCTGGGACGGCATCGGCCAGGTCCCCGCCCGGACCCCGCTCGCCGAGGAGGTGGCCAAGGCGCTGAAGGCCAAGGGCTTCAAGTTTGTCGGCCCGGTGATCGTCTACGCCTGGATGCAGGCGGTCGGCATGGTCAACGACCACCTCACCTGCTGCTTCCGCCATGAGGCGGTGAAGTCCTGATGGCGAAAGGCCCCACCATGCTGCTGGAGCGCGCCTTCGTCGGCGGGCCCGTCTGCGGGGTGGACGAGGCGGGGCGCGGTCCGTGGGCCGGACCGGTCAGCGCCGCCGCCGTGATTCTCGATCCGCGCAGGGTCCCCAAGGGCCTGGACGATTCCAAAAAGCTGTCGGCCAAGACCCGCGAGGCGCTGGAGGACGAGATCAAGACCAAGGCCGTGGCTTGGGCCGTGGCCTTCGCCAGCGTCGAGGAGATCGCCGCCCTCAACATCCTGCACGCCGCGGGCCTGGCCATGCGTCGGGCCATCGAGGCGCTCAGCGTCCAGCCGGCCTTCGCCCTGGTGGATGGCAACTACCGCTTCCAGCTGCCCTGCGAGGTCAAGACCGTGGTGGGTGGCGACGGCAAGTCCAAGTCCATCGCCGCGGCCTCGATCCTGGCCAAGGTGGCCCGCGACCGGCTGATGGTCGAGATGGACGGCCGCTATCCCGGCTACGGCTTCGCCGGCCACAAGGGCTATCACGCGGAGGTCCACGTCGAAGCGCTCCGCACCCTGGGCCCTTGCGAAATCCACCGCATGGGCTGGGCCCCGGTGAAGCTGGCGATGATGGGCGGCGCCCCGATCCAGGACGAACTCGGCTTCGACGGCTGAGGCGGCGCCTGTGGGGCGGGCAATGGTTAACGCCGCGAGAACCTTGCCCACATCATTCTTTTACACCCGCCCCCTATGGTGAACGCTCCAGAACGGGTTCCCGGGGGCGAAGCCTTGTCACAGCATCACTACGACCTGATCGTCATCGGCAGCGGGCCCGCCGGCCGCCGCGCGGCGATCCAGGCGGCCAAGCTCAAGAAGAGCGTGCTGGTCGTCGAACGGGGCCACCGGGTGGGCGGGGTCTCGGTCCATACCGGCACCATCCCGTCCAAGACGCTTCGCGAAACCGTGCTCAACCTCTCCGGCTGGCGTGAACGCGGCTTCTACGGCCGCGCCTACCGCACCAAGCAGCACATCACCTCCGAAGACCTCCTGAAGCGCCTGCACATGACGCTGGGCCACGAGGTCGAGGTGCTGGAGCACCAGTTCGCCCGCAACAACGTCGACACCATCAAGGGCGTCGCGAAATTCGTCGGCAGCCACCAGATCTCGGTGGATTGCCAGGACGGCGTCTCCCTCTTCACCGCCGACAGGTTCCTGATCGCGGTGGGCACCCGGCCCTATCGTCCGGCCCACATCGGTTTCGACGGCCAGAACATCGTCGACTCGGACGAGATCCTCAACCTGACCCGCATCCCGCGCCAGCTGATCGTGGTGGGCGCCAGCGTGATCGGTGTCGAGTACGCTTCGATTTTCAGCGCTCTGGACGTCAAGGTGACGATCGTCGAGCCGATGCCGGGCCTCTTGCCCTTCGTGGATCGCGAGCTGGCCGACGAGTTCGTCCACGACCTGCGCGATCGGGGCGTGACCCTGCGCTTCAACACCAAGGTCACCGGGGCAAGCGTCGAGGGGCCGGAGCATTGCGTGGTCACCACCGACGACGGCCGCCAGCTGCGCGGCGACATGGTGCTGTTCTCCGCCGGCCGCGAGGGCGCGGTGGACAGTCTGGGATTGGAGACCTGCGGTCTTGAGTGCGACAGTCGCGGGCGTCTGGTGGTGGACAAGGCCACCTTCCAGACCTCCATCAGCCACATCTACGCGGCCGGCGACATCGTGGGCTTCCCCAGCCTGGCCTCCACCTCCATGGAACAGGGCCGGATCGCCGCCTGCCACGCCTTCGGCGAGCCCGCCCCGGCCGCGCCGGAATTCTTCCCCTACGGCATCTATTCGGTGCCGGAGATCTCCACCATCGGCATGACCGAGGAACAGGTGCGCGAGAAGGCTATCCCCTATGAGTGCGGCGTGGCCCGGTTCCGCGAGACCAGCCGTGGCCACATCATGGGCATCTCCACCGGCTTCATGAAGCTGATCTTCTCCCTGGAGACCCGCCGTCTGCTGGGGGCCCATATCGTGGGCGAGGGCGCGACGGAGCTGATCCACATCGGCCAGGCGGTGCTGAACCTGGAGGGCGGCCTCGACTATTTCGTCGACAACACCTTCAACTATCCGACACTGGCCGAGGCCTACAAGATCGCGGCCCTGGACGCCTGGAACCGCATGCCCAAACAGCAGCCCAGCGTCACGGCCACCCTCCACGCCTTGGAACTCGTCAAGCGCGATGTGGCGGGTTGAGGCGACGGGCCGCCCTTAATTCCCCGTTCACCACGCTTCTCAACGGGTCCTTCACCATACGGCCTCAGGATTCCGGCTTCTTGGCTGGGAAGAGACGAGTATGGGCGCCTGCGCCGACACCATTATCCTGGGCGACTGCCTGGAGGAGCTGAAGAAGCTCCCCGACCGGTCCGTGGACCTGGTCTTCGCGGACCCGCCTTACAATCTACAGCTGGGCGGCGACCTGCTGCGGCCGGACAATTCCAAGGTCGACGCGGTGGACGACGACTGGGACCGGTTCGACAGCTTCGAGACCTATGACGTTTTCACCAAGGCCTGGCTGAAGGAATGCCGCCGCATCCTCAAGGACGACGGGGCGCTGTGGGTGATCGGCAGCTACCACAACATCTTCCGGGTGGGCGCGACGCTGCAGGACCTGGGGTTCTGGATCCTCAATGACGTGGTGTGGCGCAAGTCCAACCCCATGCCGAACTTCAAGGGCACCCGCTTCACCAACGCGCATGAGACCCTGATCTGGGCCGCGAAGGCCCGGGGCGGCGGCCGCTACACTTTCAACTACGACGCCATGAAGATGGCCAACGACGACCTGCAGATGCGGTCCGACTGGACCTTGCCGCTCTGCACCGGAGAGGAACGCCTGAAAGACGAGGCGGGCGTCAAAGCCCACCCGACCCAGAAACCCGAGGCCCTGCTGCATAGGGTGATCCTGGCTTCGACCAAGCCGGGCGACATCATCCTGGATCCCTTCTTCGGGACCGGGACCACGGGAGCGGCCGCCAAGCGGCTCG
>Ga0209981_1000094_pt1 | contig 9792 bp, 8 predicted proteins | sample InoplaM1PM_FD_187582 | JGI IMG/M metagenome (GOLD analysis project Ga0209981, IMG submission 187582) | Arabidopsis thaliana rhizosphere microbial communities from the Joint Genome Institute, USA, that affect carbon cycling - Inoculated... | ecosystem: Host-associated > Plants > Roots > Rhizosphere... | reverse complement strand
ATATCTCGGGGATTTTCTCTGATGCAGACTTTAATATCTCTCGACAATTGATTGAGGTTAAGGGTGCTGACGGTAAGGCAATCTCCAAGAACAAACAATACACGAACAACACTCAAACTGTATACCCAGTGTCTATCAATGAAACTTCTAGCATTAACAGAATTCTGCCAGAGGTTATTGCACAGTTTACTAAAGACTCGATTCCCACTGCTTTCGTAACTCCACAAGAGAAAGCGAAGACAGCACTTGCTGTAAAGTTCAACCTGATTGATATGTGGCGTACACGTGAAGAGTTCCAAGTGCTGGACATTATCGACAACTCTGTTGTTGAGGAATTCAGTCCCTGTGTCTTCACTAACATCACATTTAGAGAAGATGAATCAACTGGTGAAGGTGTGTTCCCGCAGATGACAATTGAGCAAGTGACTTTCACAGACTTGCAAGAAATCAGTGTTAAGGTGAAGACCTCCAACAAAGGTCGCAAAACTGGCAGCATCACCAAGAAGACTGGTGCTCAAGCTCAGGCTGCACCTGACCATACACCTAAAACATACACTAAAGAATCGAGCAGTTCGTGGAAGGCTCCCACAGGCGCCTAACTAAGAGGATAAACAATGACTACTACAGTATCTATTGAAATGCCTCTGTATTCTGATTTGAAGTACCGCTACGGACTGGCTCTTGAGGGCCAGTCTTTGCAGTTCACATTCTACTGGAATACAAGATGCTCTCAGTGGCACATGGATATGAGGAAAGAAGACCAGACGCCAGTGTTGCTGGGCTACGCACTGGTTCCTCAATACCCAATGGCAGTTGACTACAACTTGGAAGACGTTGGCCTAACTGGTTACTTCCTGTTGCTTCCAGTCAACGCCACTATCTCCAGCAAAATTACTGAAGAATCCAGCATCATGCCTGAGTTCTTCAATCTCTTTTACGTCTACAATACGGAGTGATATATGGCACAGAAGGATAGAGTATTCTCCTTGAAAATTGGAGATTACCAAACAGGTAATGGCCTGTTGATTGAACACCCTCTTAGGGATGGTGACGGCAATCTTTATGACAACGTTTGGCAAATCACTTTCGATGTTTCCAAGAGTGCTGACAACAAACGTAACAACGGCAACTCGGCTGCAATCGAGATTTACAATCTATCCGACTCCCAGATTCAACTCCTTGAGAGCGACTACCTTGAGGTAGAGTTCTCTGTTGGTTACAGAGATTCCGGTGCTCACACAATCGTTGTGGGCAACGTGACTGAAACTTCTACAGTGAAGAGTGGTAACGACTACATCACACAACTGAGGATCGGAGAAGGATACACAGCACTCAACCATGAACAACTTTCTAAAATGGTGAGCCCCGGTAAGACAGTGGGCGATGTGCTTGAAGAGATTCGTGAACAGATGCCGGGTGTTAGTCGTGGTGCTTACACTGGAACAAACCTGAATAACCCAATCGTATTCGGCTGGCGTTTGAAAGGAAGCCCACGTGAAATGCTGATGAAGCTTTGCGAGGCAAACAACCTAGAATACAACATCAATGCTGGTGTACTGAACGTCTCGGAAGAGAACGGACTTCTGACCAAGGATACACAACTAGCCCCTGTTCTGAATGAACACACAGGATTGATTGACCTTCCATTCTATACGTCTGAAACAGGGCGTAAGCCTAAGAAGGATAAGAAGCGTCGTCGTGGCGTACAGTTTAGAGCATTGCTGAACACTGACATTGTTCCCGGTAAAATCGTGAAGCTTGAGTCTAAATGGATCACTGGATTTTATCGTGTGAACACTGCCCGATTCTCTGGAGACTTCCGTGGGAACGACTGGTATGTCGAGTGCTTCTGTTCTGAAATTCAAGCGGAGGACTTGGTATGATTTTTGAAGATTTGATGGACATTATCCGAACACAACACAAGATTGACATGGCAGATATCCATACAGCCATTCCTTGTAAAGTGGTTAATGTCTATAGCAATAACCAACAACAGAAGGTGGATGTTCTTCCTTCGATTGACAACCTGATGAAAGATGGCTCTGGTGAACCGGGTATGCAAATCCTTGGTGTCCCAATTATCTTTCCGGGTAGTTCTGCAACACTAATCAGCTTCCCAATTAATCCGGGTGACACTGTAATGTGTATCTTCTCCCAACGATCTATGGACAACTTCAAGATCGGCAACGGAGAACCAACAACAGCAAACGACTATCGTAAATTCAGTGACCAAGATGCTGTCGCCATTCCCGGCTTGTTCCCATTCGGTAAGAGTTTGAACAACCCACAGACACGTAAGTTTGCACACGACTCCAACCGTGATCTGTGTATCGCCCATAACATTGGCTCTGGCACAGAAGTAAACATCATGCTTAAACAGTCTGGTGACATGATCATCAACACTGAAATGGCTGTGACAGTCAACTGCAAGACTGGTGTGATGAATGCCACTGAGTCTTATACAATCAATACCCCAACAATGAACATCAACGCTGATACCACAAACTGGGTTGGAGATATTATCCAAAGCGGAAACTACAACCAGACAGGCAACTACACAATGACTGGCGTTGCAACCTTCAACGGTATCGACTTCGCTACCCACAAACACTTGGGCGTTACTCCGGGGTCTGGTACTTCTGGCATCGCTACAGCGTAAGGAGACACAATGGACTTGCTACTTAACACAGACACTGGCGACCTTGTATTCATCAATGGTCAATGCCCAGTTACACAACTACAAGCAGACGTTGTTGCCCAGCGTCTGCGTATCACGCTTTACACATTCTACGGTGAGTGGTTCTTGGACGATACGATTGGTGTTCCATACATCCAACAAATCTTCACCAAGGTGAGTAAGAAGAGTACGGTTGATTTGATTTTCCAAGGAATCATTTCTGCTGATCCGGGTGTTATCGAAATCTTGAGTTTCACTTCTAGCATCAGTCCACAGCGTGGTTACACAATGACATTCTCGGTAAGGGTTGCTGACAACACAGAATCCCTGCCAATCACACTTTCTATCGGAGGTTCTTAATGGCCGGTCTTTCTCGCCAAGGTCTTGAAATCAAAACGCTGGATGACGTTCTGACAGATTACAAGACAACTGCTGCATCCATCTTCTCTGACTTGGTTCCTGCTGGTGACGTTGTTGACGTAACTGACAACGGTGCCCTTGGTCGTATGATCGGTGTTATCGCTCCTGCCGAGGCATCCCTCTGGGAGGCGCTACAACAGGTCTTTGACAGCTTTAACCCAACAACTGCTATCGGTGTGGCACTGGATAACATCATCGCCCTGAGCGGTATTACACGCCTTCCAGCACAAGCAACACGTGCTCAAGTAATCCTTGAAGGTAGTTTGAACACTATCGTAAGCTCCCCACAAGGTAAAGCCTACAGCTCCAGTACCCAACGTGTATTCTCCATCCTGAATCCAGTGACACTTAATCTGCTGTCTGCTTCTGGTATTGGTGTTTATCCAACTATCGTTGCGGATAGCACAGTGTATAGATTCAGCTACAGCACGGATGGTGTAAACTTCCTTGATGCTGAGTACACATCGCCAGCGTCTGGAACAACTGCCCAAGTGATTCTTGACGGAGTGCAACAAAAAGTTGAAGATTTGTTCTCTGCCACCTTTACAACTTACCAAAGTGATGGTAGACTATACATTACTAGGACTGATCCTTTCCAAGTGGCTGACTTCGATGTGAGTGTAAGCTTGCAGGTACAGAAGGTTAGAAAGCTTGGCATCGTTATTGACGATGTGGTTGGACCCTTCCCGCAAGAAGCTCTGGCAATCGACACAATCTCTGTACCCATCGCTGGATGGGATACTGTTATTAACCCTGTGGCTGCGACTACAGGACGTTTGACTGAGACAGATGAAGAGCTTCGTGAACGTTTCCGCAACAGCAAATTCTTCCAATCTCAAAACATCGTAGAAGGTATCCTCGACGCTCTAAGAAACGTCGCAGGCGTTACTGACGTTGTTGTTTATGAGAACGACACTGACGCTGTGGATACTCTCGGTGTTCCGGGTCACAGCTTCTTGCCAATTGTTTTGGGTGGTCTTCCATCTGACATTGGACAGTCTATCTGGGATAACAAGCCAACAGGTATTCCATCTGTAGGAAATACAACCGTTCAGATTGCTGACAGCCAAGGATTCCTTCACAACATTTCTTATAAACAACCAGATGAGGTTCCAATCTACATTACGATGGAGATTGAAGACCTTGGTGGGATGCCGGGTGACGCACCAGCTCAGATCAAACAGAATCTGGTCAACTACTCGGATGCAACTTTGTTCATTGGAACTGACGTAGTTTACTCTCGTCTCTACACGCCAATCAACAGTGTTGGTGGTTTCGCTGTAAACTCTTTGTTCATTGGAACAGCACCAAGCCCAACAGGGACAACCAACATCACAATCGACTTCGATCAGGTTGCTACAATCTCTGCTGAAAACATTATCGTCACACCTGTATAATCGGAGGATTTGTGTCTGAACTCAATCCCTTTGTTGAAGAAGAGTTCCTGAATGTGGCACGTTCGCGTGTCACAGAACAGTTCAAGAACAAACGAATTTATGACAAGTATCTGCAACTCCTGCTCTCGGGTAAAGTTGAGTTGCAAGAAATCATTAGAGACACTATGCAGCTCCGTTCTTTGGACACTGCTGTGGGTGCTCAACTTGACGTTATCGGAGATATTGTAGGACGACCTCGCGGTCTTGTAACCTCTGATATCTTCTACTACTTCGGATTTGAAGGCTCGCCTCAGGGTGAGTCCTTCTCTTCCACAACTGACCCTACCGTTGGTGGTCAGTGGTACTCTCTCGACGCTCCAGTTGGTATTAGCCGACCACCAAGTGACGAAGAATACAGATTGATCCTCAAAGCGAAGATCATCAAGAACCGAACACTCGCAAGACCAGAAGACGTTATTGCCGCTTACAAGTTTTTGTTCGGTACGTCTCAAGTAACTATCACTGAGTTGGCTCCAGCCGAAGTGCGTATTGGTATTGGTAAAATCCTAACCAACGTAGAACGCGGTCTGTTGTTCGACCTTGGTGGTGCTGGTCAACTACTTCCTAAACCTGCTGGTGTTAGTTATGTTTACACAGAATTCCAAGCAGGAAGGGTATTCGCAACAGATGGATTTCCCGGTGGTACTGGTACTGGTGATCTGAATGATCCATCTGTAGGTGGATTCCTGTCTAACCTCATTACATAAAGGAACAACAATGGATATTATTAAATATGATATGACGGACATTTGGGCCGTCGCTGGCGACGTAGTTGCCCCAGATTCTGTTAAAGTAAGAGCAGGTTGGGGTGTTGAAGTTGTTCCTCGTCAATGGTGGAACTGGTTCGAAAACCGTCAAGACAACAACATTGCCTACATGCTTCAAAAAGGTTTCCCTGAGTGGGATGCCACAACTGAATACATTATCAACAAATCCTACGTGCAACGTAACGGTATTGTCTATCGTGCCACTGCTACAAGCACAAACTCTGACCCAATTGCACTGACAAGCTGGGTAAAAGCTTTTGTAGAGTCTGCTCCATATCTGGAACTGCTTAAAGCCCTTTCTGTGTCCAACAACACAATGCCATACATTGATGGTACTGGAGTTGCACAGAACACTGCTACAACAGCCTACGGACGTAGTGTTCTTAACGTAGCTGACGCTGCTGCTGCTCGTACTCTGTTTGCTGCTCAAGTATCTCATGCCAACCTTACTGGTTTGTCTAGCGTGTCTGGCTCTGCCAACAACCTGCCATACTTCACTGGCTCTGGTAACATGGCTGTTACAACCTTCACTGGCTTTGCTCGCTCTCTATTGGATGATGCTGACGCTGCTGCTATGCGTGCAACTCTTGGTGTTTACAGTACAACAGAGTCTGATACAGCACTGACTAACGGGCTTAACACTCGTCAGCCATTGGACGCAACACTGACAGCACTCGCTGGATTGGCAACTGGTGCAAACCAACTTGCGTACTCCACAGGTACTGACACCTTTGCTCAAACACCTTTGACAGTATTCGCACGTTCCATCTTGGACGACGCTGATGCCGTAACTGTTCGTGGTACAATTGGTGCTGACGACGCTGCCAACTTGACAACTGGACTTCTGGCCTTGGCCCGTCTTCCAGCGACTCTGACAGGTAAGAACGCTTCTACAGCAACAGCTTTGGAAACAGCTCGTACAATTCAAGGTGTTTCTTTTAACGGTACAGCGAACATCACACTATCTGTAGTTGATAAAGATAGTGCCACTGGTTCTGCTGCACTTCCTGCTGGTACATCTGCTCAACGTACTGCGTCTCCTGCAAACGGTATGCTTCGTTACAACAGCGAAACGAACGAATTTGAAGGATACCAGAACGGTGCATGGGCTGGTATTGGTGGTGGTACTCCACTGTACACTGTACTTTGGTGGCCTAACCGTGCTTCCATTCCTGCTGGATACATTCCTGCTGATGGACAACTGTTGACACGTACAACTTATCAAGCTGCATTTGCTGGTGTTAACTCTGGAATCCTTCCTGTAGTTTCTGATGCAACATGGTTGGCAACATCTACAAGCCGTGGTTGCTACACTACTGGAGACGGTTCTACAACCTTCCGTATTCCAGATTTGAACGGTAAGACTGCTGGTACAACTGCTGCTCCATTCCTTCGTGGTGATGGTACAAACTCTACAGGTGTTGCTGGTAACTTCCAAGCTTCCGCCAACCTGTCTCACACCCACACATTCCAAAGTGGTGCTGGTGCGATCAAGAACACCTACCCAACTGTCTCGCTTGGTTTCACTGGAACTGGTTATGCCGATGCTGGTAGCCCTGCTGTCCTTCTTGCAAGTGGTGACGTTGAATCCCGTCCAGTTAACGTAACTGGTGTGTTCGTAATCAAGTTGATTGGTGGTGCTTCTGAACTATCGCAAGACGATGCTTCTGTAGCAGTTGCTGCACTTGAAGATAAGCTCCAGTTTGTATCTGGTCGTAACCGCATCATCAATGGCGATGCCCGTGTATCCCAGAAGGTTACCGTAACAGCAAGTGCTGGGGTTAATGCTTATGGTGGTGTTGACCGATTCAGGGCTACAAACGCAGCATCTGCCGGTGGGTCTTTCACACAGTCTCGTACAACCATGACAGTGGACGGTATTGCTAAGCTTGCAGTTCGTCATCAAGTTGTGACAGCTATCGCTAACACTACAGGCTCTAACTACTGGGGAGGTATTAACCAGTTGATTGAAGGGCTTAACTGTTACGATTTTGTAGGTAAGCCAATGGTTGCTTCCTTCATCTTCAATACAAACGTGAGTGGTACATATTCTGTGTCGTTGGCAGACTCTGGTGGTGCTAAGAGTCACGTCTCCACATTTGTTGCGGTTGCTAACACCCCTCGTAGAGTTGAACTGACAACCATAGTGCCAACTGATGCTGTTCTTCCAAATACAACAGCCGCTTCACTACAGATTCGAATTGGTGCAACTAACACTGGCACATACCAAACATCATCTCTCAACGGATGGCAATCTGGTAACTTCATTTCTGCAACTGGGGCCACAAACTGGGCAGGGACCGCTGGTAACTTTATTGAAGTTACAGATTTGCAGATTGAATTGGGAACACAAGCTACTGAGTTTGAGCGTTTGGATATTACAGACCAGATTAATCAATGTAGACGTTACTATACTGTTGTATCTCAAAGTCAACAGTATTACGCTCAATTGGCTTCGATGCCTTGGATTAACTCTTGTGCTCTTCCTGTGGCAATGCGTGTAACGCCAACAGTGAGCCTTCTGGCAGCAGGCTCTATCACTAACGTGTCTACTGGCAACGTGTCTGTTATTAACAACATTGCCTACACACTAGAAATGGTAAACTCTGCTGTCGGTACTGTAGCTTTGGTAGGAAGATTGTATAGCCTAGATGCTGAACTCTAACAGGAGATAATTTATGTATAAACTAAAAAAGGAAGGTGTCATTCACCTTCCAAGTGAAATGTTCATCCCATTCGCAGAAGGTAACAGACACTATGTCCAATACCTTGAATGGCTGGCAGAAGGTAACACTCCTGAACCTGAAATCGGTGAAGCGGAGTTGAATGCCGCTCTTGAACTGGAAGCCCGTGATCTGCGTAACGCTGAACTAGCACGTGCGGATATTATGCTGAACAGAGTTCAAGACGGAGAGACTGGAATCGGAACTCAGAAGGCTTGGCGAGCATATCGTGTAAGCCTTCGCGACTGGCCTTCTACAGAGAGTTTCCCATTGGATGCTCCAGTAGCTCCAGACGCTAAATAATTATAGGGGCTGCGGCCCCTTCTTCTATTGGAGAAACTAAATGGCTAACATTACAAAACCACTTGGCCTAAGCAACGTCTGGGCTGATGGTGGTACAAAGATTGATCCGGGTGCATCCAAGGTCAACATCGGCTGGGTTGTTCAACTTCCACCATACGAATACCAAAACTGGATCGACAACCGTCAAGACCGTGCCATCGCTCACTTCAGCCAGCACGGTGTTCCAGAGTGGGATGGTACAACAGAGTACCAAGGGCTTCTAAGCTACACTCAAGGCTCTGACGGTATCATCTACAAGTGTATTCAAACTAACACCAACAAAGACCCTTCCAACGTATTGAACGACGCCTACTGGGCACGTGCGTTTGAAGACTTCGGCTCTGTTGCTGCTGTACAAGCAGCGTTGAACACACACATCACAAACTACCAGTCTCTGGCTGGAATTGGAAACGTTGCAGGCGCTCGTACAAACCTGTCTGTCTATTCCAAAGTTGAGAGTGACACTCGCTTTGCTGGATTGAACGGGAGTTCGGCTCAAGTATTTGCTGTTGATGTTGCTACACAACCAGAACATGCCGTGCGTCTCGGTCAAGTGAGTAGCTTGCTTACACAAGCAACTGAATCCACACTTGGTGTAGTAAAGCTTGCAACAGCAGGTATTACAGAAACTGGGACAGATGACCTTACAGCTATCACACCGTTGAAAGCTAGTTCGGTATATCTCAAGAAGTCTGGGAACCTGTCTGGACTCGCAAACTACGCAACAGCTCGCACAAACCTTGGCCTCGGCTCTGCTGCTGTTCAGAATATTGGGTTCTTTGCCCAAGCTGCGAATAACCTTGGAGACTTGTCGGATATTGCGTTGGCACGTTCCAACCTTGGACTAACATCTACAGCTACACAACCAGAGACATACTTCCTTCGTGCTGCTCAGAACCTTGCAGACGTGGCTAACGTGTCTCTAGCCAGAACAAACCTTGGACTAACCTCCACAGCCACTACAGCACTCTCTAGCATTCTTCTGAAGGCTGACAACTTGGCAGGTTTGACTAACTTGGCAACGGCACGTAGTAACTTGGGCCTTGGCTCCGCTGCAACACTGGCCAGCAATACTTGGTTGAATCGTACAAACAACCTCAATGACCTAACAAACGTACAGGCAGCTCGTAACAGTCTTGGCCTTGGCTCCGCTGCTACGATGAACGCGATTGGTACTACAGGTAGTTTGGACTTCACTGCTTCTGGTGGAAGCACTGGATGGATGATCCATCCAAATGGGATCATTGAACAATGGGGTCTTTTCAACATGGGCGGTGGAGCAAGTGTGCAACGAGTTAACTTCCCACGTGGGTTCACCTCGGCCTGCTGGAACATCACTATGACTCGATTCGAAGAGGCTTCCAATGAAAGCGGCATGGCAACAGTTAAGTCGTTTGATGCTGGGGGTTTTACATTCCACCACGGGT
>Ga0209981_1000081_pt1 | contig 10570 bp, 6 predicted proteins | sample InoplaM1PM_FD_187582 | JGI IMG/M metagenome (GOLD analysis project Ga0209981, IMG submission 187582) | Arabidopsis thaliana rhizosphere microbial communities from the Joint Genome Institute, USA, that affect carbon cycling - Inoculated... | ecosystem: Host-associated > Plants > Roots >... | reverse complement strand
ATTACATCGCGCTCGCGGCCGATATGATCGTCGCCCATCCCACCACGGTGACCGGCTCGATCGGCACCATCATGCTCACCGCGAATGTCGAAGGCCTCATGCAGAAGCTCGGTGTCGGGCGCGATGAGGCGCTGGCGGCACTCGAAAAAGCGGGTGGCGTGATACGCCGCGCAATTCCAGACGCGCCGCCGCCTGTTCCGCAACAAGGCCGCGGTGGCCAGCATGATCGTCCTGGGCCTGCTGGTGGCGGCCGCGATCTTGGGCCCGTACCTCACCGCCTACAGCTATGACGAGATCAACAAGACCGACGTCTGGGTGGGGCCGCTGGTCAACGGCCACCTGATCGGAACCGACGCCCTGGGACGCGACCTGCTGGCGCGACTGCTCATGGGCCTTCGTGTCTCCCTGGCGATCGGGCTGGTGGCGACGGTGGTCTCTCTGGTGATCGGGGTGACCTGGGGCGCGACCGCGGGCTTCATTGGCGGGCGGCTGGACGAGGTGATGATGCGCTTTGTCGACGTGCTCTATTCCCTACCGTTCATCTTCTTCGTGATCCTGCTGATGGTGACCTTCGGGTCGAACTTCATCCTGATCTTCGTGGCCATCGGGGCTGTAGAGTGGTTGACCATGAGCCGCATCGTGCGCGGCCAGACACTGACCCTGAAGCACAAGGAATTCGTGGAGGCGGCGCGCGCGGCGGGCCTGACCCAGAGCGGAATCATCCTGCGCCACATTATCCCGAACCTTCTGGGGCCGGTGGTGGTCTATGTGACCCTGACCATCCCGGCGGTGATCCTGGCGGAGAGTTTCCTGAGCTTCCTGGGCCTGGGGGTGCAGCCGCCCATGGCCTCCCTGGGCACCCTGATCGCCAATGGGGCTCTGGAGATGGAGCTGGCGCCCTGGCTCCTGGTCTTCCCCTCCTTGGTGATGGTGATCACCCTGATGTGCTTCAACTTCATCGGCGACGGCCTGCGCGACGCCATCGACCCGAAGGACCGGTAGGGCGTTCCTGCCACGGCTAAAGTCACGCGGCGGGTGTAACAAAAGCGGTCCAGGACGCATTTTTTCGGGATAGTCCGGCCGCCATCGCTTCACGTCCTAAAGCGGCGTCCATCGGCCATATCGGCAAGAAATGTGCGCCGATCGCCACAGGTGCGACAATCTGTGACCGGAATGCGACAGGTCGGCGCCATCAACATTGCAGCCGCCTAATGTTCGTTGACCCTCCCGTGGGATCATCCGTAACTCCGATGTAACCGGGCGCGACTTCGTTCCTGGGACTGCTACCATTTTGGGGTGGCGGCGGTTCGCGTTGTGACGTGGCCGGCCGCGCTGGAGGATCAAGACCTTGCAAATTAAAACAACCCGGGAGCGCCTGTTGGCCTCCTCGATGATCTGCGGCGCGGCCCTGCTGGGCCTGTTCGCAACCGCCGCCGCGGCACAAACCAACCCCGCCGCCGGCGAAGTCTCGGAAATCGTGGTGACGGGTTCGCGTATTCCACAGCCGAACCTCACCAGCATCAGCCCGGTGCAGGTGGTCGGCAGTCAGGAAATTCTGCAGGGCGGTCGCCCGGCCACGATCGACATACTGAACCAGTTGCCGCAAGTCACCCAGAACGCTGCGGTGGACCTGGGTCCAACTTCCAACCCCTTGAGCGGTCCCGGCGGCGTGGCCACCGTCAATCTTCGCGGCCTGGGCCCGCAGCGGACCCTGGTGTTGGTCAATGGCCGCCGCCTGGGCGTCGGCGACCCGAACACCGGCAACTCTAACCCCGCGCCGGACATCAATCAGATTCCGTCGCAGCTGATTGACCATATCGAAGTTCTGACCGGCGGCGCCTCGGCGGTCTATGGCTCCGACGCCGTCGCCGGCGTCGTCAACTTCGTCATGAAGAAGAATTTCGAGGGCATACAGATCGACGCCCAGTTCGGCGTCAACCAGCACAACCAGCACAACGATCTCATCCAGGGCCTTGAGCGGGCTGCGACGCCGCCGGTCGCGATTCCGGGTAAAGAGTGGGACGGCAAGTCATACGACTTTTCGATCCTGTTCGGGATGAACGCACCCGACCGCAAGGGCAACGTCACCACCTTCTTCACCTATCACCAACAGCAACCGGTGCAGTTTTCGCACCGCGACTTCGCCGCCTGCCAGGTGAACGTCAGCGCTGCCGGAGTGCCGAGCTGCGCGGGTTCGGTGAACTCAAACCAGCTGCTCTCCGCCGATGGGTCTTTCGCGGGCAACTTTGCGGTTTCCGGCAGTAGTTTCGTGCCGTACAGCGCCACCGCCGCCACGACCCCGCCGCCCCGATTCAATTCGAACCCCTACGAATATCTGATCCAGGACAGCACCCGCTACACGGGCGGCTATTTCGCGAATTACGAGATCAACAAGAACTTCGAGCTCTATTCCGACTTCTCGTTCATGCATGACCGCACCGAGGTGCAGATCGCGCCCAGCGCGCTCTTCCAAGGCAGCGGCGCTCAGCTCTCCGGCGGGTTCCTGGTGAACTGCAACAATCCCTTGATGAGCGCACAGCAGCGCGGGGTCATCGGATGCACCCCGGCGCAGATCGCGTCGGGCGCGACCAAGGATCTTCTGATCGCCCGCCGGAACATCGAAGGGGGCGGGCGCCTGTCGACCTATGAGCACCAAAACTATCGGGTGCTCGGCGGTAGCCGCGGGAACCTGTTCGGCCCCTTTAATTACGACCTCTATGGCTCGTACTACTACACGACCTTCGCCGAATCGAAGGCGAATTACCTGAGCATCAAGGGCATCCAGGACGCCCTGCTGGTGGACGGCACCGCAGCCAACCCAGTCTGCATCTCCCGCACTACAACCTGCGTGCCCTATAACATCTTCACGACCGGAGCGATCACCCCCGCCCAGGCGGGCTCGCTGGCCCTCCTCGGCACCTCACGCGGCGCCTTTACGCAGCGGATCGTCGAAGGCACGATCACCGGCAGCCTGGAGCAGTACGGCGTCAAGTCGCCCTACGCCCGGGACGCCGTGGGCGTGTCGATCGGCTTCCAGCAGCGTCGCGATCACCTGAGCTACGCGCCCGACGCGGCCGAGGAGAGCGGCGACCTGTCGGGCGCCGGCGGCGCCTCGGTGCGGGTCGACCGCAGCCTGCGCGCTGCGGAGGCGTTCGCCGAAGTTCGCATCCCGCTGGTGCAGGACATGACCTTTATGCGTGAACTGCTGCTCGAGGGCGGCTACCGCTACTCCGATTACTCCACCGGCATCCAGGCGAAGACCTATAAGATCGGGTTCCAATGGGAGCCGATCGAGGACATCCGGTTCCGCGGCTCCTACAATCAGGCCATCCGCGCCCCGAACATCCTGGAACTCTACACCCCGCAGTACGTCACCAACACCAGTGAGGTGTCGGAAGACCCCTGCGCCCAGGGCTTCAGTGGCGTACGTCCCAGCCTCGCCGCCTGCCAGCGCACCGGCGTCACCGCGGCTCAGTACAACGGCTTCACGATCCCGCAATGCCCCGCGGGTCAGTGCGCCGTGCTGCAGGGCGGCAACGCCAACCTGGAAGCGGAGGAAGCCAAGACCTATACGATCGGCTTCACCAGCCGCCCGCGCTGGGTCGAGGGCCTAACCTTCTCGGCCGACTACTTCCACATCGAACTGACGGGCGGCATTGACAACGTCCCGCTCGCCACCTCCCTCACCCAGTGCCTGAACACGGGCCTTTCGATCTACTGCAACAACGTGGTGCGGAATCCCTCAAATGGCATTCTGTTCGGCACCGTGGCCGGCGCGGGCGGCTACATCGACGGCGCCCTGACCAATGTCGCCAGCAGCGTCACCGCCGGCGTTGATTTCCAGGCAAACTACAGACTGCCGATGGAGGCCATGGGCATCGAATCCTGGGGCGGGCTGTCGTTCAACCTCGGCGCCTCCTGGCTGCTGGAGTCCTCGAAGGTGCCGCTGCCGGGCAATCCGTCCCACGACTGCGTGGGGCTGTTCGGCCCGTCCTGCGCCCATTCGGTGAACCCCAACTGGCGTCACACGCTGCGGATGAACTGGACCACGCCGTGGTACAACACCAGCTTCTCCCTCGCCTGGCGGTATCTCAACGGCACGCGCTACGAGCAGGACACCAACGAGCCTAACGGCATCGGCAAGGGCGCGGTGAACAAGTTCAACCACACCCTGCCGGAACGCAGCTACGTGGACCTGTCGGGCATGTGGAAGGTCAATGACACCGTCACCGTCCGTGGCGGCGTCAACAACCTCTTCGACCAGGATCCGCCGCTGATCAACTCGTCGATCGTGGGCACCGGCCTGCCAAACACCTTCCCGACCTACGACCTCTTGGGCCGCCACCTGTTCTTCGGCGTCACTGCGAACTTCTAGGATCGGACTGTCTAGGGAAACGAAGGGCGGTGGGAAACCACCGTCCTTTTTCTTGCGCGCGCGCCGCAAGCCCGTGCCACACAGGACCCGTGACGGTGGAAGGGCGATGATCGACCGACGGCGGCTCACGATGGGTGGGGCGGGGCTGGCGCTGTCGGGTTGCGCGGATAGGGCGTCAGGCCCCGCCATCCAGGTTAATCTGGCGCTCCCCGCTCCGCCGGCGGGGGAAAGCGCCGACGCCCAGCTGACAACCGGCGCGGATTTCAGCCGGCGGGTGACGGCGCCGGTTCGGATCAATGGCCAGGGACCGTTCGATTTTGTGGTCGATACCGGGGCCAACCGCACGGTGATCGCCACAGAGCTCGCCCAGATGCTTGGGCTGCCCGACGCCGGGATGGCGACAGTCCACGGGGTCGCCGGCGCCGGGACCGCCTCCACCGTGAGGATCGCACGGCTGGAGGCGGACACCATCGCCATGAGGGACGTTCGGGCGCCGGCCCTGGCCCGAGACCAGCTGGGCGCCGATGGGCTACTGGGCGTCGATATGCTGCAAAATCGCCGCGTGCTGATGGATTTCGTGGAGCGGCGGCTGACGATCACCGGCGACCGCTCGGCGAACGCGGACCTGTCGAGCTTTGACCTGCGGATGTCCCAGACCGGAACCCATCGCGATCTTGGGCTGCCGATCATTGTGCCGGCCCGCTACCGCTTTGGGCAGTTGATCATCATCGGGGCGGACGTGTCGGGTCACCCGGTCACCGCGTTCGTGGATTCCGGCTCACAGAGCACGGTGGGCAATAATGCGCTGCGGCGGATGGTCTCCGAGGTCGCGCCGGCCGCGCCAAAGGCGGTGCGCTTGCGCGTGCCGGTTTTAAGCGCGACCGGCCAGACGGCCGAGGGCGAGCTGGGCGACATGCCGCTGCTAAGGATCGGCGGCCTGAACTTCACCGGCCTGACGACGGTTTTTTCAGACCTGCACGTCTTCGAGATCTGGGGTCTGATGCAACGCCCCAGCCTGCTTCTAGGCATGGACATTCTGGGCCGTTTCAACGCCATAGAGCTCAACTATGCGAGGCGCCAAGTGGTTTTCTACCTGCCCCCGAAGGGGCGCTTGGGCTAAGCGGTCTACTGGTCGCGATGGACACGGATGGCCGGCTGGCCATCGACGTTCATCTTAAAGCTGCCCACGGCGGCCTTGCGGATGGTGACCTTCGAACCCGGGCGCGGGGGGCGACCAAGGTCGCCGTCGATCTGACGCCAGATGGCCCCATCCTCGAGCGACAGTGTCCATTTCCCGCCGGCGTCGGCGCGTGCGCCGCTCACCACGCCGGTAATGCTGTCCGCCTCCTCGGGCTTCATCGCGCGGACCATGAAGTCGAGGCTGGGCAGGGTCAAGCCGAACGCCTGGCGATGCGCGGCGGCGGCCTGGGCGCGATCGATCACCACGATATCGCCGCGGGTTTCAGCCTCGCCCAAGCGTCCTGCCGCGGCGTCGTAACAGCGAAGGCGTTCGGTGGGTTCGGCGAGCGGCCGGCAGTTCAGGACGGCCTGAACAGTCGAGGCGCGATCGTCGGCGGGAGCGTCCTTGGCCCAGGACAGGCCCGGAAGGGCAGCCGCGAGCGCCAGAGAGACAAGGGCAAGCGCTGACCGGTGAGCGTTTCGGGTCAAGACGGATAGCTCCTGTGGCCTGTCGGAGGGCAGGTTAACCGGAACGGCCGCGCAACGCACGGGCGGCGAGGTCAGCGCAGCCTGACCGGCGCCAGCACCATGGCGCCCTGGCCGCGCAGGCGGGCCTGGTCGAGGTCGTTCAACAGGGCGCGGGCCTCGGGTTGGTCGAGGATGCCTGCGGCGGCGCCCACGGCGCGGACGGACGCCGCCGACACGCCGATCAACTTCTGCAGGGTCTCAATGGGCGAACTCTTGGGCGACATGCGTTTCAGGCGGACTTCGCCGGAGAGGCCGGCCAGGGTCTTGGCCTTGTCCACGGCGTCATAGAAGCCGCCGATCTGGTCAACCAGGCCCAACTGGCGCGCCTGGACACCGGTCCAGACGTGACCCTTGGCGATCTCGCGCACCCGTTCGACCGGAAGCTTTCGGCCTTCCGCCACTCGGGCGACGAAGTTGTCGTAGATGCGGTCCATCCAACGGGCGAAGGCCGCCCGCTGCGCCGGGGAGAATTCCTGGCCCAGACTGAACGCGCCGGCATAGTCGCCGCCGACGCCCAGGCGGCGCATGTCCACGCCGAAACGGGCGAGCGCCGGTCCGACGGCGAATTTGCCGCCGAACACCCCGATGGAGCCGGTCAGCGTCGAGGGCTGCGCCACGATAGCCGACGCCTGGGAAGCCACCCAATAGCCGCCCGAGGCGCCATAGGTTCCCATGGAAACCACCACCGGCTTCTTCGCGGCCTTGGCGGCGCGGATGGCGGCCAGGATCTCCTCGGAGGCGGTGTCGGAGCCGCCCGGCGAATTCACCCGGAAGACGATGGCCTTCACATCCTTTGCCTTGATGGCGGCATAGAAGGCGTCGGCCACATCTTGGGAATAGATCGACGAGCCGCCGGAGAACGGGCTGCCGGCGCCGCCTTTACCCGTGACGATGGCGCCCTCGCCCTCGATCACCGCCACGGCCGGTCCGACGCCGGATCCGCGCGGGCGGCGGCCGCGGGCGTAGTCGCCGAAGTCCACCAGCGCCGCGCCGTCGCCGGCGCGCTTGAGCAGGGCCGCCTCGGCTTCGTGGGCTTGGCCCACGTGGTCGATCAGGTGCAGGCCCTGGGCCTCGTCGGCCAGATAGGGACCGGCCTCCAGCGCCTTGCGCAGGGCGGCGGGGTCTTGTTTGCGGTCGCCGGCGGCCGCGGCGATGTCGGTGTCATAGATCGAGCCCAGCCACGAAAGCTCCGCCTCCCGGTGAGCCGGGGTGTAATCGTCATAGAGGAAGCCGTTGACCGCATTTTTGTATTCGTATCGCTGCTCGTACTGCGGCTTGACGTCGTATTTGTCGAAGAACCGCTTGAAGAACAGGTCTTCGTTGGAAAGCCCGGTGACCTGGAACGAGGCGCCCGGTTGCATCCAGAACTCATCGGCCGCGGCGCCCACCATATAGGTTGCGGTGACCATGCCCGAGGCATAGAGGCCCTGGCTGAACGCCAGCACGGGCTTGCCTGAGTCACGGAAATGGCGGATGCCCAGTCGCAGTTCGTCGGCGAGGCCGGGCTCCAGGCCTCCCTCGGGCAGGCGCACCAGCACGGCCTTGATGTGGTCGTCGGTTTCGGCGCGACGCAGAGCCTCGATGATCGACATCGCTGACTCGCCGCGCCGGGTGAGGTCCGCCAGCGGCGACTGCCCCGACTGGTCGGTGAGGTTTTCGCGCAGATCCAGGTCCAGCACCGCCCTCGTCGGAAGTGGGGCGGGGCCCGTGGCGCTGGCGGCCATGGTGATCAGCAGGAACGGCACGCCGATCAGGAAGATCAGCAAGCCGGCGAAAACCCCGGCGGCCGTTATCAGGAACTGCTTCATACGGTCTTACGGCGTCCCACGCGACGCCCCGGAGGCGGAGGCCGCAGTCGTTCGGCTCTCGCACAGAATTGGGGTGGCGCAAAGGCCGGGGGCGAGCAGGAGCTTCGAGCGTCGCCGTCGAATAGTTTGAGAGCTTCCGCCTCGCACATGCCTGGTTGTTGGCCTTAGGCGAGCACCACCGCGTCGCCGCCGCGCTTGGCTACCAAGGCGCCGATGGTGTCGAACAGGGCCGACATGGAGACGGGCTTGAGGATTACGTCGTCCGCGCCGGCGTTCTTGCAGTCGATCTCAATGGTGGCGCCGGCGTCGGCGGTGATCACGATGACCGGCAGTCGGCCTTTCCAGTCGTCGCGCGCGCGCAGATGCCGGATGGCGGTCATGCCGTCCATGCCCGGCATGCGCAGATCCATCAGGATCAGGTCGTATTCGTTGTCCTCGATCATTTTCAGGCCGGCGGCGCCGTCCTCCGCCTCGGCCATCTCGATGCCGCCCGCGCGCAGCATCTCCCTGATGACGCGACGATTGATTTCGCTGTCTTCGACAAACAAGACGCGCATCGCGAAGACTCCGGGTCGTCGGCGGCAGACCGACGCCGTCCTATCCTGGCGGCCACAGTTTAAGCTATCATTGACCAATCTGCGGAGGGGAGCGAATCCGCGGGCGCCGCGGCCCGGTTACGCTCGGCGAAACCGACGCGCAATTCGCCGGCCAGGGCCTGGGCGGTGATGGGCTTGCGAATGATTTGGGCGGCTCCCGCGCCCAGCAGGCGGCCTGTCTCGTCTTCGCCGATGTCGGCGATCATCACCGCCACCACGGCCGGGGACACCGCGCCCGCCAGGCTGCGGAGGGCCGCAAGCCGCGCCTGACGTTCCTCGCCCAGGGCGCGGGCGTCCACTAGTATCAAGTCGGCCCGCCCGCCGGCGGCTTCGGCGGCCTCGCGGGACGTCACGGTCTCCACCGCCCTGACCTGCGACTGCAGAGTGGCCTTGAGGACCGACTGGGACAGGGGATTGGCGTCGCAGATCAGCAGGCGGCAATCCTCGAGCACCGCGGCCGCGGCCGCATCGGCAGGTTGGACGGCGGCGCGCGCGAGCGGAAGCCGCACGGTGGTCGTGGTCCCCCGGCCCAGGACGCTGTCGATATAGACATCGCCGCCCATGGCGACGGCCAGCTTGCGGCAGATCGCCAGTCCAAGCCCGGTGCCCTCGTAGGCGCGAGTGGTGCTGGAATCCAGCTGGCGGAACGATTCGAAAACCTCCTCCAACTTGTCATCCGGGATGCCGATGCCGGTGTCGGTAACGGTGAAGACGATCTGGTCGCCCAACTCGGCGCTCTCCTGGCGCACCGACAGGCTGACGCCCCCCGCCTCGGTGAACTTGATGGCGTTCGACATCAGATTGAACAGAATCTGGCGCAGGCGGCCGCCATCCTCGACGATCCTGGCCGGCGCGCGGGCGGCGTCCAGCGTGAGGGCGATGCCCTTGGCCTTGGCCCGCTCGGTCCACAGGCGGACGGTTTCGTCGCAGAGCCGGGGCAGGTCGATCTCGGCGCGGTCCAGGGTGACCCCGTCGGTCTCGATCCGGGCGATGTCGAGGATGTCGTCCACCAGCGCGCGCATCGTCTCGCCTGAGCCATGCACCAGGGCGACCTGTTCGCGAACCGCGGGGTCCAGGCCGCGGCGGCTGAGCAGCACCTGGGTCATGCCGAGGATGCCATTGAGCGGTGTGCGAATCTCGTGGCTGGTGGCGGCGAGGAATTCGGTGCGGGCTCTGAGCGCCTTGGCCAGGGCCGCGTTCGCCTCGCTGAGCTTGCCGTTGGCGGCGCGCACCTCGTTGCGGCTGCGCCGGATCGACAGGAAGCTCACCGCCAGCAGCACCGCGATCAGTAGGGAGCCCACCAGCAGCACCGTGGTGATGGCGTTGCGCGACCGGGCGAGCCGGATATCCCGCTGCAGCTGTCCGGCCTTCAACTCGGAGATTCGCGACGCCTGATTGGCATAGTCGAACTGGGCGGACATCAGGGCGGCGTTTGTCGAGGCCGCCAGTTCGCGGGCCTGGTCGTCCAGCCGTTTGAAGGCCGCCAGGTGCGCCAGGGCCAAACGGTCGTCGCCCAGCAGGGAGAAGGTCCGATAGGCGGTCTCGTGAAAGTCGCGGTAGGCCATAGGGGTTGCTGTCAGATCGACCCCCTGGAACATGCGTCCCAGCAACTGGGCGGCTGCGGCGGGCTGGCGGCGGGCGAGTTGCACCTGCGCTTCGAGGCCCCATACCCAGGCCTCCGATTCATGAGCCGAGGGATCGCCCTGGGTGATGGCTAGGGCTTCCTTGAGATGTCTCTGTGCGCTGTCCAGGCGGCCCCACTGCACCTCGACCGAGGCGAGGTTTTCCAGAATGTTGGCCTGCAGGGGCGGGCTGCCCATCTTGCGGGCCAGGGCCAGGGCCTTATCCAACTCGGCGGCGGCCTCGGGAAATTTCTTCTCCAGCTGCAGGGCCCGGCCGATGTTGTTGTGGGCGCTGACCGCCAAGGACGGGTCGGCCGGATAGAGGTCGGCCGACTGGGCGTAATATTGCATGACCTTCTGGTAATCGCCGGCGTCCTGGTAGATCGAACCGATGTTCTGCAGGGCCATGGCCTGGCCCCGCGGCTGGCCCGCCGCGCCAAAGATCCGGTAGGCCGACTGGAA
>Ga0209981_1000072_pt1 | contig 10989 bp, 8 predicted proteins | sample InoplaM1PM_FD_187582 | JGI IMG/M metagenome (GOLD analysis project Ga0209981, IMG submission 187582) | Arabidopsis thaliana rhizosphere microbial communities from the Joint Genome Institute, USA, that affect carbon cycling - Inoculated... | ecosystem: Host-associated > Plants > Roots >... | reverse complement strand
AGAAGCTTCTTTGGACGTCATTCCATATTTTGAGCAAACCCTCGTCCAGCTTAAGGAATTCATCAAAAATATCATAACGAATGAACCGATATTGCAAACGAAGGAATCACAGATATGATTAACGAAGAATCTCGTACAATCGTTGTAATCATAGACACAATCATTTTATTAGTAGTTAATTGATATGATCAACTTCTGTTCTCTGAAAGGATATGTTTCTAATGTAAAGAATGTTTGTGGAGTATGAGTGGAGTATGACATCACTATTGGCAATTATATCAAATCTTACTCGCTAATTGGTTTTAATGACTAGTTTTATTGTTATTTTGATTATATTTATTTGAAATAACGGATTTTCTGTAGTATACAAATACTCTGAAGATAAAAATTCATTTTATATAGCCTATATAGTTATCTGTTGAAATCTGGGAGAACATATGGATACTGCTTGCCGATAACGCTCAAACGAAGAAGATATGCGCCATGATAAGATCACTTCTGAATGAACATTCCATGTTTAGGAATTCAACTGCACAAATAAAATATCCTATAGTACAGCCTGCTTTTATTCTATCCCGTGTTTACCGAGACTTTAAATATGTGTCTCTCGTTGTTTCAAGGGATGAATACATCTACGAAGTCTGAAGGATGGGTCCGAGCAGTAGAAATAGGTCTTGGTATTATTGTTGTTATATTAGCAATTTATGCTCTTGCATATCCAGGAGCTACGTTTGTTTCGTTAGTATGGATACTTGGCATAATTTTAATTATTTATGGAATTGATAGGATTATTACTGGAATATTCCTTCCTATCAAGGGTAGAGGGGCAACTATAGGCCTCGGCATACTTGTGCTCATATTCGCAGGTCTTGTGGTCGCATATCCAGGATTTGCTACATGGATAATAACGGTCTTTATTGGCATTGCACTTCTCTTCGGCGGTGGTGCAAGTATAGTTCAGGGGTTCTCAGGAAAGGAATCTGGGTGGAAGAGAGCTTTCCTTATTGGAGTAGGAGCATTGTTAATAATTATCGGAATCATGGTCCTTGTATCTCCTGTCTTTGGTGCTGTATTTGCAGGATTTGTCGTAGCAATAGGACTATTGATAGCAGGAATTCAGATGATCGTAGCAGGTGCCACAGGCAGAGAATTGCACTTAGCGTCTGATAGCCTACATAAGTAAAAGTAGGCAAGAGGCTATACTATTTATCTTTCCTAATTTTTCAGGTTTGTATCTAAAACCATGTTATTAACGTAAGTAGACCCCAAGTAAGAATAATACTAAAAATCATTGCCTTCTCATATTTGGCTCCAGAATTATCTCAAGTGATTGATAAGGTCTATACGTTCGCCTGTTTTTGCTCGATTTCTGAAAGTCTCTTTAGTAATTCATTTTTGAGGTAATTCAATTGTTCTTCTCTTTTTTCCCTTTCTTCTTTCTCAAATCTTTTCTTATAGAAAGTGTTGCTAATGACGGACAATAGTATTGCTATCATAGATATGCCAAAGAACATATTAAATAATGCTACTATTCGTCCTATGTTACTAACAGGTACTATATCGCCATATCCTACATTAGTTACTGTCGCAACACGCCATCATAATGCGTAAGAAGTGTTTTTATTTTTGAATTGGGTACTTGCGACTCTACTCCTTACATGACAAAGGTTCCTAGCAATATGACCAGATCCGACGCTATGAATAAATAAATAGTTTTTCCCATACCAAATAATGGTGAGTGATACTTTTTAAGTTAATATCCAAAAATATTTCACTTAGTGCGATATTGTATGTATTATGTATGACTTCTAGTAATAACTGATCCCCTAACTTTATTATTTCCATCTTTGTCTTAGTCTCTTGATATGAAATCTTCAGCACCTAATCAAAGAAGGACCTTAATAAAAAACGTCACAATTACGGTCTTGACGGTCGCCTCGATAATTATTATTTTTGCTGAATATTTGCTTCCACTAGATACCAGTCAGATATGGGCTATGTACGGATTTGATCTGATTGTTAGCATTATACTGGCTGCAGATTTTACATCAAGATTAAAATCATCGGATACAAAACTCAAATTCATCATTACGCATTGGTACGAATTTCCAGCAATGATACCTCTGGTCGTTTATGGCTTGACCGATAGTTCATCGGTCATTCATAGTACGGTTGGGAGTATGAGGTATCTTGCTCTTTTCAGGCTCATAAGACTGTACAACCTAATACCTATGATAAAAGGTAGTGAAATAATTCTGCTTTCAGCAGCAGCGGTAGTAACCATTATTTTTGGAGCCTTTGGTATCTATCTCGCTGAATCTCCAAACCCTGATGCAAGTATCCATAGTCTTTACGATGCGTTTTGGTGGGCTGTTGAGACCATAACAACCGTTGCTTATGGCGAATATTATCCTGTCACCTTCTTGGGAAGGATTATTGCGGGAGTCTTGATGTTTGCTGCTATTGGGATACTTTGGACAGTAGTCGCGTTAATTACCTCTAAACTTGTAGAACGAAGGTTGAAGCATGCAGGAACCGGCATAATCCAAGATACAAAAGATATGATAAAAGAGAAAATAGACTCTATAGAAAGATTGGATAGTAAAGAGCTTGAAGAACTGGTTCGCTTGATAAGAACACTTAATCATTCAGGTTAAAGTGTGGTGGCCTTATAACTAACCTGGATCAACAGGTCATTTTAGCTGTACTCTTTAGCTGTACTGTTCACCGAATGTAAATGCCGATAGAACTTGAATCCGCGTAAATATAGTCATTTCATTCTTGACCAAATATGTTGCATATTCCTTCAACCACTCTGAATCAAATCACTACCATCGCCACGCTTGCAATCAAAATTTAAAAGGGAATTTGATCTATTAACTACAGAATGATTTGTAATTCCGTAAAAAATTAGATTAGACGTCTATTTTACAGAATTGATGTCTATCCTTTTATATGAAAATAGTAATTGAATAACGTGTCTCAATATTCGAATTTGTCGTGCATGAATTTTAATACCACCAATGATCAGGACGGGTTTATTTCAAAGGTGGACACCGTATGTAAAGCACTAAGAAGTTTTGAAGAAGCATGCTATATTGAAGAAAAGTTAAATGAAAAGTTGGTTCCTGAATTTAGTAAAATTGGAATGCTTGGTTGTCCTATTTCAAAGGAATATGGAGGGCTGGGGTATGATATTCTAACTTATTGTAAGGCCTTGGAAAGAATCGGTGAAGAAGGTAATTCTATGAGAACATTTTTTTCTGTACACACTTCTATAGGACAGATGTTACTACAAGGCTGGGCAAATCAAGAGCAAAAAAAGGAATTCTTGCCTCCAACAACTAATGGTAAAAGTATCATGGCCTTTGCTTTAACCGAACCTCAAGCGGGAAGCGATCCTTCAGCAATGATCAGTGAATACGAAGATGTAGGTGACTGCTATTTACTAACTGGAAAGAAGCACTGGATTGGTAATGGAACTATAGCAAATATTATTACAACATATGCTAGAAATAAGACAACAGGTAAGATATCTGCATTTATTGTAGACATGGATTCATCTGGTATTAGAAAAAAAGAAATGAAAAACAAAATGGGTTTACTTACCATTAAGAACGCTGAGATTAATTTCGAGGGTTGCCATATACCAAAGCAGAATTTGTTGGCAAATGTCGGACAAGGACTAAACATTGCCTTCAGCGCCCTGATAGATGGAAGGTTAAGTGTTGCAGCAGGTTCAATCGGAGTGATGAAAGACTGTCTCAACGAAACCTTAAGACACGCTAAGTCTAGAACACAACATGGATCTCCCCTAGCAAAGAAACAATTAATTCAACAACATATCTCAAAGATTGTCATAGGTATGGAAAGCTCGAAATGGCTTACCTATAGAGCCGCATTTGCGAGACAGAAATTGCATGATTACGTTGAACAATTCAAATTGGAACAAGAATGCTGGCAATCAGAACTAAATCGGAGTAACAGTACCTACTCGCAATTAAGAAAGGAAGCTGACCTGCTAACTACGATTGCCAAATTTCATGCTACAAACATGGCATTTGATTGTGCATCTAGATCGCTACAAGTGTTTGGATCATTTGGTTACCAGAAAACTTCACGTGTCGCAAAACACTTCCTTGATTCTCGTGCAACAATGATCTATGAAGGAGCCAACGAAGTATTAGAACTCAAAATTGCGTCTGAAGTATTGGGAGATAGTTTCAAGGCATACTAGTAAGCCGAATGCCTGGGATTATTTATATCCTTTTCTATTTGTGATACCTATTTATGGTATCGCATATTAAAGAAACACCTTTCGCAGCTTCCTCCTCATTTATGGTTAGTGGTGGCATTATTCTAATTGATTTTATTCCGGCTGGAAGTACGAGGAGTCCTTTCTTAAACAACCGGTTTACAACGTAATCTCTTATCGTTTTTGTGTCAAATTCGAGCCCAATCATTAAGCCAATCCCTCTTACATCAATGAGTCCTTTGATACCAATAATATCAACAAAATTCTTTAGCAACATATTGCCAATCCTTTGGGAATTAGATAATAAACCATCCCTGACAATAATCTCTATTATCTTTGTACCAACTGCCATGTCAATTCTATCTCCTCCTCCCCATGTACTTGATAGAACTCCAGATTCATCAGGTTCATATTCTTTATCGTATACCGTGGCTCCTACTTGCAAGGCTTTTGCAACAGTCATTATGTCGGGTTCCACTCCATAATGTTGATAGGCCCACCATTTTCCAGTCCTTCCCATTCCACTTTGGACCTCGTCAAAGATCAGCGGAATTTTAAATTTATCTGCCAACTTTCTTAAGTTCTGGATAAATAATTTACTTGCCACATTTAGTCCTCCTTCTCCCTGTATTGTTTCAGTCAAAATAAAAGCTACTTTGTGTTCTCTTAGCAAACTTTCCAATTGATTAATTTGAGGATCAGAATCAGCAGTACAAAATTTAATTCTCTTTACTGGTAACTGTGGAAAGTTTGTCTTTTGTACTTTTTTACTCATTGTAAAGCTCAATGCCCCAAGTGTTCTGCCATGAAAATCACCCTTACAGGACACTCCTGGCAAAGGACCCAATTTCTTGTAGGCTAACTTTATGGCGTTTTCCACCGCTTCTGCTCCACTATTTATGAAAAATACTTTAGAATTCTTTTTGCTTATTGAAAGGAGTCTTTTACCAATTTTAATGTGCTCTTCACAATAAAAATCTTGACCGGCTATTTTATGAACTCCATTTTTCGTACTACAATAATCTTTGATAACCTCTAAAATTTCAGGATGGGAATATCCCAGTGGGCAGGATCCAATATTGGATGTAAAATCTAAAAACTTGTTGCCATCCACATCTTCAATCCTACATCCCCACCCAGTCTTAATCACAAGTGGGTAGGTGAAAGTAGAGTCATACGATAATTTCTTGAATTCCTTTACTATTCTTGAAGCTTTCGGGCCTGGAATTTTTGTCATATCCATAAATTCAAACGCCGATAAATAAGAACATGTACAAACACCACAACGAAGTTTCTGATTATCGGCTATCTTCTCCTTTGGATTCTTTGTTAAGGTTTTTTTGGTTTTTTTTGGAGCTCAGTTGCGGTAAGTAGAGATTTTGGTTTGTATCTATCTAGTAGTATGGAATTTCCTACTACTGTCACCGAACTCATTGCCATTGCAAGTGCAGCCAACATTGGTAACCATCCAAACATTCCTACGCCTAACAGCGGGACTAAAGCCCCACCGGCTATAGGTATCAATCCTGTATTATACGCAAATGCCCAGAATAAATTTTGCTTTATCTTTGTGACCGTCTTCTTCCCTAGTTCCAGTGCGATAGATACATCTCTGACGTCACCCTTTATTAGAATAATTCCTCCAGTTTCTTTCGCAACATCTGTACCCGAACCTATTGCAATTCCCAAGTCTGCTACAGCTAATGCCGGTGCATCATTGATACCATCTCCTACCATAGCTACTGTCTTGCCTTCAGACTTTAATCCTGAAATTACTTTTTCTTTTTGTTGAGGTAGAACCTGAGCCACGACTCTTTCGATTCCAAGTTGAGACGCAATTGACTTGGCTGTTCTTTCGTTGTCTCCAGTGAGCATTATAACTTCCTTGCCCTTTGACTTTAAATCATCAACTGCAATTTTTGCACTTTTCTTTGTTGTATCAGCAAGAGCCAAAATTCCATACAGTTTTGAATCTGTCGCCAACAAGACAACAGTCTTTCCTAAATTTTCCAGCTCTGTTAGTTTTGATTCGGCACTCTCACCAATTGTAACGCTGTTTTCAATCATGAGTTTTCTAGTTCCAACCAAGATGACAAGCCCTTGGTATACGGCCTTTATTCCTTGACCCGAAATTGCCTGGGATATCTCTGGAATTGGAATCGCATTATCTTGTCTGCCTTTTCTAACAATGGCCTGCCCTAAGGGATGTTCTGAGCCTGCCTCCGCAATTGCCGCTAATCTAAGGATCTCCTTTTCTGCGATACCAGTTTCAGGAATGGTATAGATATCAGTAACAGATGGCTTTCCTTCAGTTAATGTTCCAGTCTTGTCAAATACTATTGTCTGTATTTTACTTGCAATCTCAAGGTACTCCCCACCCTTGAATAATATGCCATGCTCGGCGGCTTTTCCGGAACCCATCATTAATGCGGCGGGCGTGGCAATTCCAAGTGCACAAGGACACGCGATAATAATCACCGAAACAAAAGCCAGAAGGCTGTAATCAAATCCTATACCACCTATAAAGTACCACCCCAATCCAACGCCTATAGCAGTGAGTACTATTGCAGGAACGAAATATTTTGCAACTTGGTCAACCATTCTCTGCACCTGTGCTTTTCCAGTTCGAGCTTCTTCGACTAGATTTATTATCTGTGAGAGCACAGTGTCCTGTCCGACCTTTGTAGCTCTGATTTTCAGCAGACCTGTCTTGTTTATAGTAGCACCTATGACTTCATCGTCTTTTGCTTTGTCAACAGGCATACTTTCGCCGGTTACTGTTGATTCATCTAATGTTGAAGCTCCTTCTATTATTATTCCATCTGTGGGAATGCTCTCTCCAGGTCTAACTATCAACATATCGTTCTCTTTTATCTCTTCAATTGGTACCTTTGCTTCTTCCTCTAGGACTTGTCCGGTTGGACTCTTTATTACTCGCAATACGCTTACTTTGCGAGGTTGCAAATCAAGCAGTCTTCTAACGGCGTGAGAGGCCTTCTCTTTTGTTCTTGTCTCAAGTAACCGCCCTATAAGTATCAACGTAATAATTACAGCAGCTGTCTCAAAATAAACGGAATTAAATGGGAAGAAATCCGGAGCAATCGTTACTGTTGCACTGTATAAATAAGCTGCAGAAGTTCCAATTGCTATGAGTGTATCCATATTTGATGCTTTTGCTTTAATACCATCCCAAAATCCTTTATAAAATCTCCAGCCAATCCAAAATTGTAAGGGAGTGGCTAATACAAGCATAATGTAGCTCGAGTTACGCATCAAGTCCATCGGAAGGAAATGACCGAATTGTGCTGGCAGCATGTGAGGCAGACTTAAAAGAATAATAGGAATCGTCAGTGCCACACTTGAAGCTACTTGGATATTCAATTTTTTCAATTCTTTTTCTGGTTCTCTAAATTCGTTTAGGCATTGGCTGCTGCAAAAGAAATATTTCTTACCATCCATTGTATGCCTGATCGAATCGGGTTTTTCTTCCACAAACATACCACATACAGGGTCTTTTGCCATGCAATAATGATAAAACCGTATCAAATATAACAATAGAACTTTACAAATGTAAAAAATAGTGATGCTTATACAATACTCAATTTTTCTTAGGCTCGTACAAACTTGCAGTCCAGAAATAGACAATTGCTTTTTTTAAGTTTATTACGCTCATTTATACGACTCAAACCGCTATATCACTAGCGATAAATAAGTTCTATCCATTTTCAAGTTTATCGGGGGTTTTGAGCCTCTGGTAACTTTCGGGAGTTTATGACCATTTGCATAAATATCCTATGAGGTTAACGGGAGTTTATTGGGAATTCATAGAGACATCGGATTGGCATTCTTAAGTGCAATATTCGGTTATATCATCACGCTGACTATGGATTCTATAATAGCGGTTTTGAATAACGAACTTACTTCCAAGAACACACCGATCTTGGCATTTGTCGGAATAGGATCAATAGTATGTTTAACAGCAATCACATATTATTTGATTTTACAACTTCGTAATTATCTGAAAAGTAGGAAAGCAGTAGAAACAGTTGAATATAATCTAGATTTAGTATTACATGATATTGATGATTTCATAAAAAAATGGAGAGTTACCAGATTCTTGCGGCTCTCTTATAGAAGGGAAATACTACGAAAATCAATGTGGGGTAATAGATTCATGATAAGAAATTATGCAAATGCTATTCGCAGCAGTGCAAAAAATTTGAAAGTTTTAGTTAATCCAAACGATAACCTTTTCACATCGCTTGACGAAATTGTAAATAGTATGGTGAATTTGGGTTTGGAATTAGAACAAGTGTTCGAAACTGCTGGAAGCATTAAGCAAACTGCGGAATCGAAGTTCAATGAATTGGTATCTGTTGGTGATAATATTTGTGTAAAATTTAGAAATATAATTCCCGAATTAGAAGAGTTGAAAGGCAAAATACCATAGCCTACCTGTTTTCAACGCTTAATTATTAGAAAACCTGATTCAAATTTATTGAGTAATGAAGACATACAGGATAAAATATTAGGTTGGATTGAAGAGAAGATTTAGAAATATTAAAAGTTACTAAAACCGAAAGAACTAATTTCATTTTAACAATTAAATCGAAAGAAAAATCTATTCTTAATTTTCCAATAAACGTAACATCATCAAAAAAACCAGAAGGACTTATTTTGGGCTACGATGGAAATAACTCAAAATTATTTATTCTAGAATCACATTAATCATATCAAATACCTTTAATCTGCAAATCTAGCTGACGCAAGTCTATATGAAGGAACTGTTCGGGCCTGCCTGGTAAGTGGTATAAAGCATGTTGGTCCAACAATGGTACCTGTTAATCGACTCGACTAATTGATATACGGGTTGAAAAATCATGGTAGCAAAAAGAGAAATATACACAATAATGATTCTTGATGATGAAGAGGATATTCTAAAACTTTACAACGACTATCTTTCTAGTAAGGGTCATAGGATCATACGTACATATGTCAACGCCGATAATATATTGGAAGATATTGATATTGAGTGCCCAGACCTATACATCATAGATTATAGACTACCTGGTAACATGAATGGAATTGAGGTTGCAATAGAAATTTTAAAGAAATTTCCTTCAGCATGCATAATCTTCATTACCGCTTTTGAATTTTTAGATCAAGAAATATCAAAACATGATATTTTTTATGACAAGAATATAGATGTTTTACTCAAACCTGTTAAACTAAATCAAATTCAAAATTCTTTAGTAAAACTATTGAGTAAAAAATTAATGCCAATGTCAATTTAGATGTCTCTTTAAATACCCAAAAACTATAACGGTATTTCTCTCTACATATTTTTTCGGCCATTTTGTTATATGCACATCACGTTTGAAGCAATAAAATTACTTTTGTAAATTGGCCTCATAAACTTACGCTAATTATATACAAGCTTAGACTATTAAATGATTGATGATGGCGTTAAGTAATCCCCATTTTGCTACTGCAGAACAGCAGATAATCGGGCGTATCAAATCGATGGTTTTCCTGTGTATTTATTGCAATAATCAAAACCCTATGACACCATCAGTAGTTGACTTAGACTATCGTGCTTCGGGACCATTTGCCACAGCATTTTGTATTTGTCCCGATTGTCGAAATAAATTCGTCGTAAATATTCAGGATTTAGGAAAAGTCAGAAAATGAATAATTCTTTTCATTAGTGCCCCTTGTTAACACAAATTTGATAAAATCCTTAATTTACTACTTAGTCTTCACTTTAGTTCGATGCTTCAATTATTTTCTATTTTCAAACCCGTGACAATCGCAATCAGGAAAATCACAGTCGGTCCTCCCATTATGCAAATATGGCATATGGTTCTCTCTTTTATGATGGCAATAATTACAAACATCTTGCATGGCCATATTGTATCAGCTTTAATTTATTAAATAAAAAATTTACTTTCTATCTTCCACGGATTTTCTTAATATACTCAATTGCTTGTAATGTTCAAAAATTATAGACGTGTCTAGAATATGAAATTCATAATAAATTACAACCTAGAATACTAAAAAAGTTGAAGTCAAACCTCCTGATTATGATGAATTTATTCAATGCTATGAATGCGGAGCCAAATTTGACTGATATAAATAATATGTTAGTCATAAAAATAATGTAAGTACTAAGGCAAGGAGTACTAAAAAGAGTACCAAAAGGAGCCCTAAGGCAGGTAATAAAAGTAATAATAAAGCAAGAACTCCCAAGAATACTACTAAAGGGCGCACCAAGGCAAAGGATTCAAGAGCAAAGAAAGGGACCCGTGGTTCAGGCGTATTAAAAGGTGGTACTCGGTTGGGAATTGAAAAAGGCGATAAAACTCTAGGTAGGATTAAGATCGGTGGCGAAGCAGGCCTAGAAAGCGATTACTCCGCAGGTGACTTTAAGGAAGGAGCTGAAGATGTTTTTGATAGCATAAAATCAGGTATTAAGGCTACAAAGAAAAAAATCTCTGACAATTTATGACTATCTGCAATTGAACCAAGGCAGATAGAATTAAGCACTAAATTCGCTCTAAATTCATTGAAATACAAACTTGATAATCATAAAAAATGAACTAAGGACTAATTTTAGTCCATTTTTTCCTTTATCTTTTCTTTTTGGTACTCGCTTTCTAAATCCTTATCAGGATCTGCTACTTTCTTTGCAACTGCTTTTGCACCGGCTTGAACCTTGTCGCTTGCATCTTCCA
>Ga0209981_1000070_pt1 | contig 11114 bp, 12 predicted proteins | sample InoplaM1PM_FD_187582 | JGI IMG/M metagenome (GOLD analysis project Ga0209981, IMG submission 187582) | Arabidopsis thaliana rhizosphere microbial communities from the Joint Genome Institute, USA, that affect carbon cycling - Inoculated... | ecosystem: Host-associated > Plants > Roots >... | reverse complement strand
CAAATCTCAACAACGCGGTCAGTTCCTCTGAATTTGAATTAAACGCAGCCTTAGATAGTGTACTAAGTGGTGTTGGACTCTCAGCCGCTGAAAGCGGAGCACCTAGTATACAGTTCAGTCGTAAATGCTGATAAAAATACAGGTATACCTCATTTTGAAAGTAAATATAAAGTAGAGCAATACATTGATAAACTTGGAATCCCTTATACAATTATTGGTCCCACTTTTTTTATGGAAAATCTACTCGATCCAAGGCTAAGACCAGCACTGTAGCAGGGTCAACTCGCTTTACCTTTATCTCCGTCTACCATATTATAACAAATTTCTGTTCAAAATATTGCAGAATTCTCAGCGATGGTAATAGAAAGTCCTGAACGCTTTTTGGGGAAGAGAATAGATATAGCATCTGACGAAGTTACGGGACAAAAAGCTACTGAAATTCTTTCCAATGCATTAGGTCACGAGATTAAATATACATCGATTCCAGCACCAAATGAAGATTTAGCTCGTATGTTTGAGTGGTATGAGAAAGTAGGAACAGGTATAGACATTACGAATCTTCAACAAGAGTATCCAGCAGTCAATTGGATTACTTTTAAAGATTGGGCCAGATCAAAATTAACATGAGAATTGTGACAAATCAATGTCAACGTTCAATGTTATGGAAAGTCAATTACAAAGTATGTTATTGTTTTAAATATATCGCCAGTATTAGTATTAAGTAGAAACTGTTTGTTCTTCGATGTCTCTACCCTTCGAATGTTTATTTCTATTGAGAAGAATTGCAAATATCACTGACGCTAATGAAATTATGGTTGCAATTAGAAAAATCAGATTATATGATTCTGGAGACGGGTAGAAAGTCAGAATCCCAGCTGACGAATTTGTACTTATCTGATTAGCTTGCATAAATGTCCCTGCGATGATTGGCCCTACTGCTGAGCCGATGAGATATATTAGAAGATTCATTCCTAATGATATCCCACTGAATTGTTTTGGGGTTGAGGTCAACACGATATTCACAGAACCAATTTGCATTAAGGCTAATCCAACAGCCACTATGACAAGAACTGTGGCAATTGAGGATTCTGTAGAATGATATAAAAAAAGGATAAAGAAACCTATTGTAGTAACAATAGTTCCTACTGTGGTAGGTCTTAGATTTCCGAACCTAGATATCAGAAAACCCGAAGCTACTGAGAAAATCAATGACACAACCATGTACGGCAGTTGTACAGTTGCTATACTCGATGCATCTCCTCCAAATCCCGATGGAGGTTGACTTCGTATTAAGATAGGAATCGTTTGGTATATAACCATTAATGCGCCAAGTCCTACAGTCATGTTAATTATATTTGCATAAAGTATGATCTTATTTTTTAAGATCTTGAAATCTATTAATGGGAAATTTGTGTTCTTCTCTATTCTTACAAACAAGATTAGAGAAATGACTGACGTAATCGAAAGTAATACAATTTGCATTAAATTAGTAAATGTAATAGACTTTTCCAAAAATTGAAGAGTAATTAAAAATGAGACTATTACATACGAGAGAGATATAGCTCCCTTTATGTCTACGCTCTTTCTATTGCTTAGGGCAGCTTCATTACTAGTATCGATAACGGTAGTATTCTCTGTTAATAGTATATCTTTCCTTACATGAGTAAATATGCAGCAAAATTCAGAGGCCTTGTCTGAAACATATTTTTGTTCTTTTTCAACACGGACAAACCTAGCAATTACAAAAAAGAGAACAACTGCGATAGGAGCAATGAGTAAGAAAGTTGTCCGCCATCCAAAGTCATCAACTATGATTCCTCCAATAATCAAACCTATTACTGCACCTCCTGATAGTGTAGAACTAAATATACCCTGAGCTATAGCAAGTTTATCCACGGGAAACTTGTCTCTTAGAATACTGAAAGCTATAGGGAACATCGAAATTCCTATCCCTTGTATTGCCCTAGCGATAATAAGTGTAAGAAAATCGAATGCAAACGATCCTATTAAAAGACCTGTTATGTAAACTCCTAAAAGTATCAGTAAAATACTCTTCTTACCATATACATCGGACAACTTGCCAGCAATAGGAGTCATAACTGCGCCCGTGATTAATATCGATGCCAATATCCATGACGAATTCTCATAGGATATAGATAGCTCCTGAATAATATTTGGAATTGCTGGAAGTACCATGGTTTCTGCAACCATAGCAATTATACCGAGGCTGCTCAGGATTGCGAGTATCAACCACGGCGAAGTTAAATATTTCTCTATTTTTTGCATCGGATATTAGATCTATTTATTGGTATGAGTCAATTAAACTTTGTATGTGGCAACGGAGCAACCTGAAGTTGGTATAAAAAATTACGTAGGTGAAATTCCTACATGCACGGAATGTAACGGAACAGTTGTCAAATTTCTGATAGATATCGAACCCCAAAATTTTGGAGAATATAAAAACCTTTTTTATTTCCCTGCATTTTACCACGCCACTTTGTCTATAATCTTCTGATCACCCGAGTTGGCCGCCGACACCTAGACTAACTTGATTGGCATATTAGATTTTTCCAATAAAGGGAACATCAAACTGATAGCTAACTTTCTAACTTCTGAACGTACAATTTGTTCGAGTAAACTGTGCAATCGTTCGGAAGGGCTGATTTGTGCGCCAACTTCATTTATCAGAGCAAAGCTCTCAATTCCTGAACTTAGCATTTGTTACGGACGAGCCTCCAATTGTATAGGTACTTCATAAACTCTGCCATATCTGTTAATAACGACTGTTACTGTATCACTAACCATCTTTTTCTTTCTGATATATGATGATATTTGTGAAGGGTTCTCAATCTTGTTTCCATTTATTTCTTCGATGATGTCGCCTCTTCTAAACCCTGCGTTATCTGCCGGACTGTATGGTTCGACATTGACTATTAGCGCACCACGTAATAGCGGCAACCTGTAAAAGCTAGCTATTCTAGAATTCAATTTTACTGTACTTATTCCCAGCCATGGTCGGGTGACATGTCCATTCTCTACCAAGTCGCTTAATACTGATTTTACAGTATTAATAGGAACTGCAAATCCGATACCTTGCCCATATGGAATTTTTGCTGTATTTATTGCTACTACTTCGCCCTTTGTGTTAATTAACGGACCACCTGAATTTCCAGGATTTATTGCTGCGTCAGTTTGTACTAACTCTAAGATCCCATTTTCAAATTGTACGTTCCTATTTAATGAACTGATAATTCCAGCAGTTACAGTTGGCCCGCCAGTTAGGCCGAATGGATTACCTAGTGCCATGACTATTTGTCCGACCTTAAGCTGTTCAGAGTTTCCAAAATTTGCAGATTGCAGTTTAATCTCATCTTTACCATTACTATTTTTATCTCTAAGTTCGGCCCTAACCACGGCTAAATCAGTTTCTTCGTCTGTTCCTATTACTTTTGCATTAACCTGTATTGAATCTCCAAATGTTACTCTTAATCTATCAGTCCCATCTATTACATGATTATTTGTGAGTATGTATCCTCTACTATCAATAACAATACCCGATCCAACTCCTTGCACTGGAAATACCCTAAATAGCTGATCCTGCATCATTCTAACACTGGCAATGTTGACTACACTCTTGCTGACTTTTTCGACTGCATTTACTATCGAATCCTCTGATATTGGTATCAACCTACAATCACCTCATCAAAAAGTATATCGGTCATCCGATATAATATTACTGTCAACTTATTTATATATATCGCATATCCAATATGATAATACTTTCAACAAATGGGTTTTAATGAAACTCTGAAGGCATTAAGTGTAAATCTTCGGGGTTCGAACCGTGCATGTAATAGGGTCCTATTACTTGGTAATTTATTTTTCTTTTTGATATTCCGACATTTATCGCATTATCACTTAGACTTTGACCACTTTCTCATCCATTGCAGCAAATTAATTATCGATTCCACGAGCTCTTGCCCCTTTGCAGTTAGTTTGTATTCCACCCGAGGAGGTATCTCGTTGTAGGCTTGTCTTTCTAATATTTTACCTTCTTCTAATTCCTTTAATCTGCGGGCGAGCGTCTTGCTACTAAATCCTTTGAGCAATTGTCTAAATTCCTTATGCCTTACTGGATTCGTAGAACAGCACAGTGGAATTAACATTTCCATTGTTCCTCTTTTGGTAATTAACTTTCTAACCTTTGCAGTTTCCTTCATTAAAGTTGATGCATCATATCCTTCAAAGTTACATTCATTCTTAAGCATAGGCAGTCGGTTTACTTCTTGTCCTTTTGTTTCCAATTTGTCACCTGCTTTACTATAGTCTCCTTGATAATTTAAATAGTTTCTGTAGTAAACAATAATAGTATGAAACAAGAAAGCTTGAAGGCAAAAATCAAAGAACGATATGGTAAAATTGCGTTGGATGGGAATTCACAGAGTTGTTGCGGTCCAGACTGCTGCAACTCGACTGAATCCAATCCAGAATTGTCTTCGGTTGCGATTGGATATGATGGCAAGGCATTGGAATCTATACCAAAGTCGTCTATACTTGGACTAGGTTGCGGCGCTCCAATTAATTATGCTAATTTGAAAACAGGAGAAATTGTGGTAGATTTGGGCTCAGGTGCTGGAATAGATGCATTCCTGGCATCAAGACAAGTTAAGGATAGTGGAAAGGTGATTGGAATAGACTTTACTGATGAGATGCTACGTAAAGCGGCTTCCGCTGCCAAAGAAAATCGCTTTATCAATGTTGAGTTTAGAAAAGGAGACATAGAAGATACGATTCCAGTTGAGGATAATTCGGTGGACGTTGCTATTAGTAATTGTGTTATCAACCTGTCTACTGATAAGGTAAAAACTTTCAAAGAAGTTTATCGGATTCTGAAAAAAGAAGGTAAAGGGAGAATGATAATTTCAGATTTAGTTACAAGCAAAGAAGTTCATGGAGAGTCAGTCAACGCCGATGATTGGTGTAGTTGCATTGATGGAGCCTTGACAAAGGAAAATTACATTAACTACATAAAGGAAGGCGGATTTCAGAATGTAAGAGTCTTGAATGAACAGTTATACATGAATGAAGACAAGACTGATGGAAGAAATATAACAAGTATAATTGTTGGAGCGATGACAAAATGAAATTGTCACTTGGCAAGTCTAAACTAAAATCAGAAAAGATAATACTTTTTGTGTGTGTGGAAAACGCTGGTAGAAGTCAGATGGCTGAAGGCTTCTTTAACAAAAGTCCTCCTGAAGGATATAGAGCTGTTAGTGGCGGAACAAAGCCAGTATCGCAAATCAATCCTGTTGTAATTGATGTCATGAAGGAAGTTGGTATTGATATTAGTAATCAAAAATCTAAGGAAATTACAGAAGATATGATGCGAAACTCTTTCAAAACTCTGAATATGGGTTGCGTGGATAAGGAATCATGTCCAACAATATTTTTACCAAACGTTTTAGATTGGAATTTGGAAGACCCTAAAGGTAAATCTTTTGAAAGAATAAGGGAAATAAGAGATGAAATTGACCAGCGAGTAAAAGAGCTTGTCGCAAGTATCAAGATTCATCAGTAAGTTAACAACAACTCAAAAAAAATTTTTTGCTGAACTTGTTGGCACATTCATAGTAGTAACGTTCGCTTCAGGTTCTGTTGTTATTGACGTAAAACTTGGAGGAATATTGGGTATTCCGTTTATAGCATTTGCTCCTTTTATCGGTGTAGCAATTTGTGTTTATCTTTTTGGTAAGATTTCAATGGCCCATTTTAATCCTGCTGTTACAATTGGTTACTTAATCACAGGACATCTACGAAAAAATTTGCTAGCATGGTATTTTGGTGCCGAAATAATAGGTGCTTTAATTGCAAGTCTTTTTGTAAAATATGCCATTGGAACGGAAGCTAATCTAGGAGCTAATGCACCAAACTATAACTTTTCTCTTCCTTTCATTTTCGGGATAGAAGTTTTGGCATCTGCACTTTTAATGGCCGTTATATATGCAGTGGTTCTTACAAAAGGACTAAGAGGCTTTAGCGGTATTGCAATCGGTGGAATAGTTGGGTTGGATATATTCTTCTTTGGACTTATCTCCGGTGCTTCAATGAATCCTGCTCGCTCTTTAGCTCCTGCTCTATTATCAGGTTATTTAGGGGATTTGTGGATATATTGGACTGCTCCTTTTATTGGCACTTCGTTGGTTGCTTTTAAGCTAAGAAGAATAATAAATCCAAAATCAGTTGAGAATTCATAAAATAATTATTTATGTAACTATTCATGCAAATAAGGTCTGAAGCGGTCGGGATTCGAACCTTGCATATAGTAAAGTTCTACTACGAATCCAGATACTATACCCACTAACGAATACCGATCTGTTCTACAGTGTTAAGCTCATCTAGCGTCCCAGTAAATGCTTTTGATAGTATACATTAGATTTAATTTGAGGATTCCCGTTATCTCACTGTTTTTAATAATCTATCTCCAATCATCGATCGCATAGACTTCCTCTAAATGATATCCTGGATCATTGTTTTTTGTCATCATAACGCCCTGGAATTCAGTCCTAAACCCCATGGAAATCATTTCCCTGTAAGCGGCCAAGTTACCAATGTTAACTCCGCCAATAAGTTTGGATAATCCTTGAGATGCCGCAAATTGTTCACAACAATCAATGAGTTCATTAAAATTAGCAGATTCAGATCTGTCTTCACTTGATATCACTGAGCCAAACTTGATATAACAAGTATTACTTCCAGCTTCGGTTTTTGATCCACAGTGGCATACCGCTATCCCTACTAATTTGTTATCTTTATTGTCAATCAAGAGAATTGTGTCTCCAAGCTCCTGATTTGCTACAGATAGTATTTCAATCTTGAGATCTAGCCCGCTGTAAATCGAATCTGTTAGAGAATAACAATTTCCAAGAGCCTCCAATGGTTTCTCTTTTTGCATGTCGGAATATTTTTTCCAACTTAACCTCCTGCGAGTATCTTTCGTTGCCTGTTCTGATCTGATGGGTTTTGACATTACTGCTGTTAGGAACCTAGGCCAAAAGTCATATTTTTGGTAAAGATGTATATGTTTAGAACTGTGGGAGAAGGTGAAGATTCCAATGTGTTTAGTTTTTAGTTGCTTAAAGATATCCATCGTCTTATCTAACAAAAGCTTTGCAATGCCCTTGTCCCAAAAATCAGGATGGATAGTTAGTGGCCCAAAAATTCCCACACTACCCCAGTTTGCGATAAAGTTTGTTCCGACTAAATTTCCATCTACTTCTGCAGCCAAAGATAATGAGGGATCCGCCCAAAATCGTGTCCCTATATAGTCCGTGTCGCCGAAGAAACTCATCGGGTCAGGCAATCCAAGAAATGTTCCAAAGGATAATCTAAATATCTTATCTGCTTCTCCTAAGTCAGCTTCTCTTAGGCGACGGATCTCCGACTCCATTATTAAACTAAGCAAACCGAGCTACTAAAATTTTGAGAACAAAATATATTTAGTATCTAAATTTTGTTTGGCTCGGAGGTTTGTGAATCGTATTTGACATAAATTTTAAGTCCATTCTTTTACATGAAGTTTGTGCAGTAACATTAGATTGAACTTATAGTTACTACGGGTTCGGAGGCATTCGGACATTTCATGTATTCGGGTTCTGTTACATATTGTTTAGGTCTTTAATATTCAATTTATTACTTTGACAGTAATTGTCTTATAATTTGTTGATAAAAATCCAATTATACTGTATAATCTGATATTTTCATTCAATAACCATTTATCTTTTCTATGAAGCCAGACATCTCGACACGCTAGGGATAAGCACAAATAGTTCAGCAAAGTATAATGCTTTATGCAATTTTGCAAAGTAAAACAGGATATCAAATTACCCTTATTAGTCACACTCATAGCTATTGCTATCCTAAGTTTTTCATTTGAGCAAGTTCCATATGTGCACTCCCAAACTTCCAAGACCAATTCGACCTCAAATGCAACAGGCTCTGGAGTTGACCTAAAAGATACTCATCCCTCGCCAGCAAATGTAAAAGCTGGCAGCAAATTTGAAATATTATCAACTGTAGTTAATAATTCACCAGATAAGATATTGTTACCTGCTGGGCTTTGCGATTCACCTTTAACCGCGTTCTTCATGTCTAATAATGTGGTTATACGACATACCCAAGGTTGCACCGCGACATCGCCACCATTCGAATTAAACCCAGGACAAGAGGTTACAGTAGCCGGTCCAGTTTCTGGCACAATATATCAAGCAATCAAGGCTGGAAAAACTCCAGCGACTGCCACTGTTTATTATCTAACAGAGAATGGGCAGCCCGGGAATGTCACGAAACCATTTGTATTCACAATAAATTAATCGCATGCTCGTAATCTGGTGTCTTCAGGGGTAAACGGTGGAATTACTACAAATTGAGGGATGGCAAAATGAAAAAATCCTTTTACGTTAGACCTGACTTTATTCATTTTGTTACTTGTCTTCAGAGGGAAAACGTATATTAATTTTAGGAGCAGGATTTGGAGGGTTAACAGCTGCTAATTTATTGCAGAAAAATCTTTCTTCATTATCGCCATCGGTAGAATACCAAATTACTATTATCGATCAAAAAGACTATTTTATGATGGGACTCGTAAATTTATGGATCTTAAGTGGAATAAGAACATTCAAAGATTCTAAAATTGATTTGAATAGACTAGAAAATAAAGGAATAATATATCTAAATGATAAAGTAACGGGAATTGATGTCGCCTCAAAGACTGTCACAATCAGAGAATCTTCAAATCTTAAGTTAAAATACGACTATCTAATAATAGCATTAGGTACGGAATACTCATTTGAAGAAATCAATGGATTTCGAGAAAATGGAGGTTTTAATCTGTATGATGCAGAGCAAGTTACAAAACTAAGAGAAAGAGTACTTTCCTTAAAGAAGGGGACAATAGCAATCTGTATAACATCTATTCCATATAAGTGCCCCCCAGCACCGTATGAGGCATCTTTACTGATAAATGATATTTTAGTTAAGAACGGTACAAGAGACTCAATTGACATCCATATTTATACGCCAACCCCGATTTCTTTGCCTATAGCTGGAGCAAAAGTGAGTCAGGATGTTACTAACTTGCTTAATCATAGCCATATCAATTTTCACCCATTACATAAAATAAAGGCAGTACTGAATATGGAAAAAATAGAGTTTGAAAATGGAAATTGGGCAAATTATGATCTGCTTATAGGGATTCCTTCTCACAAAATACCTGAAGTAATAAGGAATTCTGGTCTTATAACGCATGGACAAAATTGGATTAATGCCGACAAGTTCAGTCTTAGGACAGATTTTGAAAATGTATTTGCAATAGGGGATGTAACTGAAATTAAGGTAAACGAAAATGTGGCTATTCCTAAAGCTGGTGTATTTGCAGAAGCTCAGGCAAAAGTAGTTAGCCAACAAATAGTCGATGATATCAAAAATGATAAAAACAAACAGTCATCGTCACGATTCGATGGGAAGGGTTTCTGTTTTATGGAAGTTGGAAATGAGAAGGCAGGATATATTGCCGTGGATTTTTACCATGAAGATGGTCCTTATACTCTTCTTGAACCACCATCTGATGAATCATACAAAAAGAAATTAGATTTTGAAAGAAGCAAGATAAATGAGTGGTTACTATTATAGTTCACTTTTTTGAGTTTTTAGTTCTGTCATATGAATTCATATTTTGCAAATTTAATAACAAGTGGTTATATTCTTTTATCAATAGTACTATTGACTGTTCGGGTAAGATTGGAAACAATTGCTTGTAGTTTATAATCATAATAATATATGCAATCATAGTTGCCATGGTTGATACTATAACAAGATATCAAAATAGTTATTCTGTTAACACTGGCAATCAGTGAAACATTTTTGACCAAATTTCATGGTGCTGAAAAAGTATTGAACAATTTCAAAGTTTCATGATCTATGAGCAATAATATTTAATCTAACGAAATCTAAGAACCAACTTGCACTTGATTTATTATTACCACATTTTTCAATTTTATCCAAAAACACATCTAAAAATAGGGTCTTTAATTTATCAATTTCGTCATCATCATTATCTCGCGATAGATGGTCTAGATAGGATTTTATTACCACTGTTTTTACAAATTTAGAATAGACTCGGCGGTTTGGGAGAATTACATGATTACTACTTGAGAATACCCTTGTATTTACATAGCCTGTTTCCTGTAGTAACTTGTATGTATCATCAGGCTTGGCAAAATACCATGGTTGCTTCCAATCAGTAAAATGTTCTTTGAATTGGTCTAAATGTGTAATTCGTTCTAACATTGTGATGATTTGTTGTAGATTTCCATACCCACCACATTGGATTAATAATTGGCCATTACTACCAGAATTGTTGTTATTATTACTGCTGATACTTATATCGGTAATCTTATTACTATCACTTATTGGCTTTAGCATCTCCCAAAATTTTTGAAATGCTTTTCTGTGATCCTGTATCCAATGAAGAGCAGAATTAGAAAAAATAACATCTAATTTTCCTGGAATCCGAATATCTGTAAAGCTAGACTGTATTATTTCAACATTATTCAAGAATTGAAGATTGTTTTTTGCTTGTTTTATCATATTAGAATCAATATCAACAGCATAGACCTTCCCTCTTGGAACTCGTTTAGCTAATCGTTTTGTGAGTAATCCCGACCCACAACCCGCATCCATAACAATTTCATCTCCGCGCCATTTTCGCCATTCAAGTACCTGTTGACCCCATCTATATTGAACTAAACGTGAAACTTGATCATACGTACGTGCATCCCAAGAGCCATTATTTCTATATCTCAATAGTTTGTATACTCGTAATTACTTCTACCTTATTATTAATAAGATAATAGAAATTTTCCATCAGGGTTCCCCGACAAACATTTTAGAGCTGATGTTCCAAGAAGTAATATTCCATCTATGAAATCTGAAGCTGCAATGCTTTAATAAATACTGATGTAGATAATTTAGTTATGAAAGTTGGAGTGTTCTTACCACAAGTTGGTGAGTATGCTACGAAAGAGAACATTTTATACATTGCCAAGGAAGCAGAA
>Ga0209981_1000069_pt1 | contig 11145 bp, 9 predicted proteins | sample InoplaM1PM_FD_187582 | JGI IMG/M metagenome (GOLD analysis project Ga0209981, IMG submission 187582) | Arabidopsis thaliana rhizosphere microbial communities from the Joint Genome Institute, USA, that affect carbon cycling - Inoculated... | ecosystem: Host-associated > Plants > Roots >... | reverse complement strand
CAACAAACTTGCCGATTGTGCAAGCTTTTCTTCTAACAAATGAAGTATGACTTCGCTGTCCGAACTGCTGACGAAATTATGTGTAGTTGTCAATCTATTTCTTATTTCTTTGTGGTTATAGATTTCCCCATTGTGTTCAAGTGTAAGTCGTCCGTCACAGCTTGTGAATGGCTGTTTTCCTAATTGACCGCCTACAATAGCCAATCTCACATGACCCAGGCCAAATCTTCCATCTGTATAAGGACTAGCTAATTCAGAGGACTCCATAGAGTTGCGTCTATTCTCGCCAACTTGGATAGCGACCCCATCAGGACCCCTATTATGCATACAAGATAACATCAGTATAAGGTCCTCAGTTACGCCATGGTTATTTTTGTTCAGTATGCCTGCTATTCCGCACATTTTTTCCTCCAATCAACGTCAAAACTAAAATGATAAATCAAAAGATTTCCTCTTACCGACTATACCTCAACATGACTTATCAGTGTTATGTCGTAATTTCATGCGTTTCATGCCATTCATACTAATAAAATGACCGAAGCCAAATATTAATCATAGAGTTACGATTGATCAAAAGAATTTATATAGCAGTCTTTTTGTCAGACAACGGTTAAAAAATTTTCCCGAAATTGATGGCCTGAAGTTCAATAAATTTATCGAATCATAGTGCTATATGAAAGAACAGTTCCATAATTATCTATGATTTAAGCTTATTAATTGTACTAAAAGCTAAATTAGAGCAAATGTTATTTGAGAAGGAGAAAATAGTATTATATCTTAATACAGTAAAGTTACAACCAACAAATATCTAACAAGGTAAAGTTATAGCATGTTCTAATACAAATACCGTAACACACAGTTCAATTCATAGTTGATAGGAAAGCCTACATTAACATGGCTAATTTTTTTTTGCCGAATTATAAATGATAAGCGCCACATAATAGTCTATCTGGAGAGTCTCGGCCAAATTGCTTACCGTTGAATTAAGTATTTTCTCTTTGGTAAATCCTCTGAGAGCTAACATTTCTTTGATTCCCTCAGCAACACCCAACTCATAGACATCTGGTTCCTTTTCATTTTCTAATAATGATTGCACCATCAAGGCAGAGTGACCAACAAAATATTTATAGATGTAATATCTCGTTGCGTTATATTTGCAACATATAAGGTCGAGTTTCATCGATGCCATGATATTTTGAGTAATCTTTAAAGACAATGCTGGCATTTAAAGACTAATGGCTGGAGTGTATCGTAATCACACTAAAATGGCTGAAGACCATAGCTCTGCCTACTGTAAAGACGAATACGTATTTGGTGATAAAGGAGAACCCCTGAGACTTAGTCATCTAATAGCGTTTAATGTAATAGAAGACGCTGAGCATATTTCTGGGATTTTAACCGTAGAATTTGATTATTATTCAGATGATGATAGCATAAAATATCGTGATATGCATTACAGCAATCCTAGACTTATAAAACATATAGAGGGAAATCCAACAGTAATGAAAAATATAGATGCCTATCTCAGAAATAATCTTTTAGAATCTGAATATGGGTTGAAACTCTAACAAGGTCGATTGGAGTATCATCACTTTCATCACTTTCAACATTCAATAAGCAAATTCTAGCCGACGTATTTTTTTACAATTTGAACGAGATCATTAATCCTAATAGGTTTATTGAAGAATTCATCAGTGTCAATTTCTTTTAGTTGATTCCCATCTATTTCGAATGCTGTCATCACAATCACCTTTATCTTAGAGTCAATATCCCTAAGTTTCTTGATAAATTCAACACCAGAGATAGGTTTCATTCTTACATCGGATATTACGAGGATATATGAGTCATGATTAATCTCAAAATCCTTGAGTGCCTCCTCAGGATTGGTAAACGGCTGGACATTAATGCCATTCAGCGTTAAAACCTCACTGAATAGCCCTATAATGTCGATTTCATCGTCAACCAACATTACACGATTGCGCTTCAACGGTATTATTAACAGATTGCGACTTAAAAAAATTCCTCAGTAGTTGATAATTTCATTGTATGTTTTAAATTGACTACTCGAATTACTCATGTATTAGGCTATTTTTTGGTTTTATTCAGAGGAATGGGAAGCGTAAACGTAAAAGTTGCACCGATTCCATCTTTATTGTTGTATGCCCATATTTTTCCACCGTGGCTATCCACAATACTTTTGGAAATATACAGGCCCAATCCAGTACCAGATCCGGACCTTGTGGCAAATTTTTCAAATAACCTCGGAAGCATTTCAGGGTTAATACCGGAACCAGTGTCTTTTATCTCTACCACAATTGACTCTTCATCATGTTCTCCCATTTCGACATTGGTGTCAACTTGAGCTTTATATGCTGTTATAATAACAGTACCATTGTTAGTAAAATTAATTGCATTAGATAGTAGGTTGTTAATAACCTGTTGCAGCCTGGCTTCATCCGCATATATGGTAGTAGGAACGTTCTTTTTAAAATCGAGAATTATCTTTACATTCTTATTCGCGGCTTCTTTTTGATAGTCTTCAATTACCTGTTGGATTGTACGGTTCAAATCAAAATTCGATTTTGACAGCTGAAGATTGTTGCCTTCTATCCTTGACACGTCTAGTATGTCCTCGGTTAACTTTTCTAATCTCCTTGCATTCCTTATGATTTTCTCAAAATATTGATCAAAATTTTTTAGATTTGCATGAATCATTTCTGAGTAACCTAGGACCGATTGGATTGGCGTTCTAAATTCGTGAGCTGCAATGTCTATGAACTCTTTTTGCAATTTGTCGTGATAAGTCAATTTTTTGGCTGTCTCCTGTAATTCTTTTGTCTGGATATATACCACCCTTCTTAATCCCTTGTTCCAATAAGTTATAACAAAAAAAATACCCAAGGCGCTCAGGACAATTATTAACATAGCTGCTACGGCAAAATTTCTCTGCTGTACCACAAGTTCATCTAAAGAGGATGCCAAACTATGTGGCAAAATCAATATTATCGTAAAATAGTGAATTCCGTTCGATACGACTGGCGCATAAGATATTGTAAGGTCTTTTCCCTCGAAGGTTACATCAGTTGTGCCAGTCTTAGGATTTGACGCAGCTGATCTAAAGACGTCTATTATACTTTTTACATTTTTATTAATACCAGTTCGTTCTGTCAATGAAGAGAATTTTTTGTCAAATACGTTTGTGCCGGTTAATTGCGGTATTCCTGTCACTGTCATCAAGCCACTTGAATCAACTAAGGATAAATTTGCCGAAGACAGCGGAGAAATCTGGCTTCCTAAATATTGGTTTAGAGTATCAGATGTTATTCCCGCCAAAATTGCTCCTTTAAATTGTTCATTAGTTCTGTTAATATTTGTGCTTCGGTTCTGAGTATCAATTATGGGATAGAGTATCAATATGCCGGACTGACCGTTTGTAAATTTAAGTGTGTTACTGTATGTAGGAACTTGTGTATCTTTAACTTTTGAAAAATAAAGTGCAGATGCGTTGGAAAATACCTTGAACTTCATATTAGTGTTAACATCAGAGTTAGCGCTTGACCAAATACTACTTCCATTGCTATCCACCCAATTATAAAAGTCAACTACATTTGCAGTCGTTTTTTGAGCAGAATTCACCAATATTTTTCCTAATTCTAAATTTTGCTCACTCAATTCTTTAGACGAGGCAAGCAATTGCAGATTCACAGTAACTAAATCAAACTTATTTCTAAGAAGGTGACTGAGATCCGTGACCTTAATGAGGGTACTATTCTGAATATGTTCCACAGCAATTTTCTGAATCTCCGAAGAATTTTTCAAATAGTACTGGTAAGTCAAGAAGGAAAATATTATACCAGCCAGGACGATTAAAGAAATCATGATTGCTATCCTCCTTTCTAACAGCCTTTGAGACAATTATAACGTAGATAGTTTAGGCATCTTAAATATATTAAATAGATACTGAATGAGTAAGAGACACCAAAATTTCTAAACTATAATTCTTTTATACATTTTAAATCATATAGTATTGTGGACAGATGCGTATTATGTGGAAGAGAAATTATTGATCCCACAAAATATATCGTTTACGAGAAGCTTTTATTTGATAGAACTACATGTCTTGATATTTATAAAAAACTGAGATATATTTATGAAAATGCAATTCTTGACATTATAGGTACTGGATAGATTACGTATGTTCTAATTCTATATAGAAAAGATCTATAATATTGCTGACCACAATAACGGGCACCCAGATCGAACATTTTAACTTCTCTAGTAACAAAAAGTGTTTTTCTTCAATTTTTAAGATATCAGTTCTAAACCTAAATATCATCACAGTGTGTTATCAGTAATATATGGATCTCTGATTTTGAATCTTAATTCTAGAACTCAGGGCATAATAAATTGAGTCTACTTTTAACACGAACTAAAATGTGATTTTTAAATATAATGGATGTGTACTGATTGTGATCTCATTTGAGTGATAATAAGGAATCGAGAAATAATGATATTGGAACTAATTTGAAAGTAGCCGAAGCAGAGCAATCCGACGTGGGAAGAAAAATTGCAAGGGTAGACCCTGAAGTGGCCCAGCAACTTGATTTATCTGCAGGCGATGCATTGGAAATTTCGTCTCTTGGCAAGAAAACAAGTGTTCTATCATGGCCCGCAAGAGAGAAAGATAGAGGCAAAGGTCTTGTGAGAATAGATGGTTATCTGAGAAACAGGCTAGACGTTGGAATTAATGACTCTGTTGAAATAAAGAAGGTTGAGGCAAAAAGTGCACAAAAAGTTACGTTAGCACCAACGGAACCACTTCGAATTGTTGGAGCCGAAGGGTATCTTAAAGAGTATCTTTTAGGAAGTTTGCTAAGTACAGGGGATATTTTTCCCTTAACAATAATGGGTCAAAGAGTTGATCTTGTCGTCATCTCTACAAAACCTTCAGGACCAGTTTTAATTGAAGATCCTACTGAGATGACAATATCTGAAGAAAGCGAAAAAGCAGTTCAAGTTGCAAAAGAAGGCGACGTTCCCTCAATTTCGTATGAGGACATAGGAGGTATAAAAAATGAAGTTTCCCGCCTGAGGGAAATGATAGAACTCCCTTTGAGACACCCAGAACTGTTCAAGAGACTTGGTGTTGAGGCACCGAAGGGGGTATTGTTGCATGGACCTCCTGGTACAGGGAAGACGCTCTTGGCAAAGGCCGTGGCACGTGAAACTAATGCCAATTTCTATACAATTGGAGGACCCGAAATAATGAGCAAATTCTATGGTGAGTCTGAGGAAAGACTACGGGAAATTTTTAAGAAAGCTGAAGAAAACGCACCTGCTATTATTTTTATAGATGAAATTGATTCAATTGCTCCAAAGAGAGAAGAAGTGTCAGGTGAAGTAGAAAGGCGAGTCGTAGCCCAGCTTCTATCATTGATGGATGGCATGTCATCAAGAGGAAAGGTGGTTGTAATTGGTGCTACGAACAGAATCAACGCAATTGATCCTGCCCTCAGAAGACCCGGCAGGTTTGATAGGGAAATCGAAATAGGTGTGCCCGACAAAGAAGGTAGATTGGAAATACTTCAGATACACACTAGAGGGATGCCATTGGAGAAGGATGTAGACCTTGGTACAATAGCGAATATGTCTCATGGCTTTGTTGGGGCAGATCTTCAGGCCGTCGCAAAAGAAGCAGGGATAAGGGCTCTGAGAAAGGTACTTCCTGAAATTGATCTTACTACAGAGAACATTCCATCCGATATTCTCAAGAAGATAGTAGTAACAATGGATGACTTTTTGAGTGTAATCAAGGAAATAGAACCCTCGGCCTTGCGAGAAGTTTTCGTGGAGATTCCGGATGTAAAATGGGAAGATATAGGCGGAGTAGCAGAAGTCAAACAAGAACTGCAAGAAGCAGTGGAATGGCCTCTAAAGTACCACGGACTATTTGTGCATTCAGACGCTACTCCACCCAAGGGCATACTTCTTTACGGGCCGCCCGGTACGGGAAAGACACTAATGGCAAAGGCAGCTGCTCACGAGAGCGAAGCAAATTTTATCAGCATAAAGGGTCCTGAATTGCTCTCAAAATGGGTAGGCGAATCAGAAAAAGGTGTAAGGGAAATTTTTCGAAAAGCGAGGCAGGCTTCTCCATGTATTGTATTTTTTGATGAAATAGATGCTATTGCCCCCACACGAGGATTGGGAAGTGATTCACATGTTACTGAAAGAGTTATCAGTCAGCTTCTAACGGAACTCGATGGACTTGAAGTATTGTCAGATGTGATTGTTATTGCGGCCACTAATAGACCGGATATCATTGATGCAGCCCTCTTGAGGCCTGGAAGATTTGACAGACTCTTATATGTGCCTCCCCCAGACAAAGAAGCCAGGACTCAGATTATTAAAATACATACATCAAAGAAGCCATTAGCCGATGATGTGAAAATTGATGTACTGTCTGTCCAGACAGAAGGATATACGGGAGCGGATTTAGCTGGACTTGCATCTGCGGCAGTAATGCTTGCCCTGAGGGAGCATATAGAAAAATATAAAGATCCAAAGAAAGCCGAGGAGGCAAAATCCGAGTTAAAGGTCTCTATGAAGAATTTTGAAGAAGCAATGAAAAAGATACGTCCTCTTTCCAAGCACGAGATAGAGACATACAAGAACATAGCTGAAAAGTTTGCAAATCCCGGAGTTACAAAGGAAATCATAGACAGAGAATCAGCCATAAAGTGACTGCAACGCAAAATAGAATGTATTCTTACTCATATTCCTACTCCTACTCCCTATCATACTCCTATTCACAAAGATTCACTGTCTGGTCAAAAGACCCGTTCCACTTAGGTCAAGACTTGCGCTATCTGATCCTTAATGAAGAGATCATTTCCATTAGAATACGCGATGCATGATTGGCAGTATTTTGGTTCAAGTCATAGTCAGGGCACAGTTCTACAATATCCATTCCCACAACTTGTAAGTTTTCACTAATTTTTTTTATCATATAAATTAAATCAAGAGGGAAAAGTCCTCCTGGAGCCGGCACAGATACTCCAGGGGCAACTCCTGGATCCATGCAATCTAAGTCGATGGACAAATACACCTTACTTGCTCGACATTTTGAAATGATCTTTTTAGTGATTGCATTTATGCCCACTTCAATAACATCAAGAGGTGTAATGATTTCTAATTTTTTCTTTGATGCATTTTCTAGTTCCTCCAATTCAGCTGCTCTAGTCCCTATGAGCATACTTTTTGTAAAGTTGATAAGCTCTGACGAATCTGTAATGACCGACCCATAATAGTTCCTTGTTGAAGAAACGAAATCTGGATGTGCATCAAAGTACAGAAGAGTTATCTTATTACTTTCCAAGGCATCATATATTCCATTCAAAATAAGAGTCGTAATTGAATGATCTCCTCCAATAGTGATGGGAATTTTTTTCGCGGAAACTAAGTCAAATATCAGTCTATATAGATCGTCCCTCGCCACATTGCCAAAGTCAAGAATACTTTTGTTCTCCAGTGTTCCTGACATCGGGCATATGGGAATAGTATTACCATCTCTTTCAAAAAACTCGTAGTTATTTGACGCTGACCTTAAACTATCGGGACCCTTACTTGCTCCCTTTCTTTTCGCATGAGACCTTGATTCGTCTGGTACCCCTAAAATCACTATATCTGCCTTCGAAATAGAAGTAACATTTGAATGAAGAAGTTTAACCACGTGTTTTAGGTGGACATGAGATCCATTTCAATGTTATATTCACCATCGTCATTTTGTATATTCAAAATGGAATATGTTTAAATTTTCTGGCTTCCTTGGTTTATTAGAACTTTATTTGGGGTTATGATTAAGGTTCATCATAATCCATCTTTATTAACCCTCAAAACTAACATGAATATGTATTTTGGTCAGTAAATTGCATTTGTATCACTAAAACTAGAAAAGAAATTGGAAATACTAAATCCGAAAGTAACGTCTATTGAGTAAGAGATATCAAAAAAAATAATGATGGGTTCTTTACCATTATTCTGTCAGAGTAGAGAAACCAACATCAGTAGAATTAGAACTACCTGACTGTGCTGGTTTGTCTGTATTACTTAGCTGACCTCTAATTTCGCCGTCTTTATGTTCAGAAGTATGGACATTCACATATGTATCACCAGATTCTATTGCAGCGGTCAAATCATCCAAAGTCTTGCCTTTCATAGGGCCTGTTAGAATAGAATCAGTAATGTTTCCTCTGAAAATCATGCCATAAGCTGTGTCTTTATCTTTGCTTTCAGGAGCATTCAAAAGGTCTACAATTACGTCTCCATTCTCTCCGGCTTTGCCCATATGAATATGAGCTGCTGAAGCGTTTGATATTCCTGTTACGTTTACTCTATACTTCATAGTATCGTTTGCAGGTAATGTAAACTCAGCCTCTCCTGTTGCACTCGTTTCAACTGCAGGAACTTCATCTTGTCCACTTAATTGTGCCTTGTATGGATACTTCGCTGCATGTATCTGATCAACCATTGATACAGAAAGCAGAACTGTCAGCGAAATAGCTAGCGCTAGTATGCTTGCAAATAATAATTTGCTGGGATTCATCTCGTATTTTTGGTCATTACTCACTAAAATATATTACGTACACAAATAATAAAAGTTTTTATATAAGCTTTTAATGAATTCATTAAATTTAACGCTTTCTACTCCACATACATTAACAATACCTCATCACGCCTGTGAGATATCGCCCTGTTGTCAATGTGTTAAATGCTTTGCATTCGTCATCATTATTTGAAAAGCACATGTCATTTGCGAGATGTTTACTCTAATGATATTTCTATCACCGTGAATTAACATTTTTTCTATATTGCAAGATGGCAAATTTATTCCTCTGATTTTGTATCTTGACACATTTTTGGTTGCATCCATACTTACCGCATTTATTATTGGTGCAATAATAGGTCACGAGCAGCAATTATTGTCAGGGATATTCACACTAGCTGTGACAATGATAGAATTATTTGCATCAAAGAATGTGACGATAAAAGAGACGAAATTGCTCGCAAAATTGATACCTCCATAAGGATAATTCTTGTTCTCAGTAGACTGATCCTTGCAATTTTTTCTTTTAATAATTCGTAATGTTTTTTTCGAGTGCTCCAAAACGAATTAAAATTACATGTAAATTGCTATTTTGATAATAATCTATATTGTTTCTTTTAGGACGTGTGCATAAGGTAATCATGATTTTTTCTGATTCAATCTCGGTAATGAGTCTGGCGAAATTTTTTCAATTCTAGCCTGTTGTTCCTCTCGTGTCTTTGAAGTATCAAAGGTATCAATAGCTAGTTCTCTATTTCGAATTTTAAAACCAGTTTTATATTTCCAACGTGTTTCTCTATTTCTTAGGAATTGACTAAAGTAATTGTAATGAATGAATGTAAAATAAATTGCGGAATAATGCGGTGACACAGTGTTACGGTGTTTACCAATAAACAATTTTTGTTTTTAAATCAGACGCTAATGGATTTAGCCCCAAGGTTGTCTCTTTATATAAGATTTGAACTTATTAATCTCAAATAGTGGAACTTATTTGGAGATCACAATGTCTGAAGGCAATAATCACAAACAAGTCCTAAAAATAATACTTTCATTAACATCGGCCTTTTTCGTGGTGCAAATTCTTGTTGGATTTAACATAGGAAGTCTTGCTCTCATATCAGACGCTGGTCATATGCTAGTCGACGTAGCTGGAATTGTTATGGCGATACTGGCAATATCATTTTCGCAAAAACCGGCAACCCCCGTAAGAACTTATGGATTCTATAGGGCTGAAATACTAGCGTCACTTCTAAACAGCCTCTTTCTTATACTACTGTCGATTTTTATTTCCTTTGAAGCAATTCAAAGACTTTTTCATCCTTCAGAAATTAATGGACTTCCAATCATAATAGTAGCTTCAATAGGCCTTGGGATAAATTTACTAGGAATTAGATTATTATCAAAGGTGAGGGTCAAAAATAGAAGACATGATAACGTTGACAATCATACATCAGAACAAGAAATAGAGAATCTGAATGTTCATGGAGCATATCTAGAAGTGCTTGCAGACACAATTGGTTCTGCGGGCGTTATAGCAGCTGGAATTATTATTCAAACCACCGGATTATATCTTGCCGATCCCCTGATTAGTATTGGTATCGTGGCACTAATCCTTCCTAGAACCTGGTTACTCTTAAAGAAAGCAATTCATATTTTAATTGAAGGCACGCCCTCACATCTTTGCCATGATGAAATAAAAAGTTCAATACTAGGAGTGAAAGGTGTTACCGGAATTTTTGACCTTCATATATGGACGATAAGCTCTGGTATTTACGCTCTATCTGCGCATGTTGTGATCATGGATAATAAGAGATCTGGTGCAATCTTGCAAGCTATTAATTCTATACTTGAAAAGCGATTTGATATTACTCATGCAACAATTCAAGTTGAGTCATACCACCAATCCAAAGATATCTAGACAGATTCTATTTTAGTATCGGATATCAAAACAGTTATTATAAAAACGAAGATCGCTCAGTATATCATGGTTCCTTTTTATCCATACTAATGTGCAGAAACAAAAAAAAGTGCATAATTTACACTGAAATTTAACGATAACTAGCAATACAAATTAGATTCAATTCGATGCTGTGTTAATTCAGGTTAATCTTTTTTCAATTCGTTTGAAGGGTCAGATGTGTCGTCCACTGCGTTTTCCGCCTTGTCTGCAGTTCTTTTTGCTTTATCTGCTGGCTCATCAACCTTAACTTCAGTTTTTGCTGCAGCTATCTTTGCTTCATCTGCCTTCTCTTTTCCTCCACTAATAGCCTTTTTTATCTTGTCAAGAAATCCCATAACTTGTATTACCATAGAAATTATTTAAAGATTGGACCGAATTTGTCCCTCAGCGCCCCGTAGTTTATAAGTATGATCTCCAGGGATTCTGCTCCATTTATTAGCAATGAATGTTGGAAATTTAGTATAAGTTTACAATATCATTAATTTGTCGGTATCTGCTTTTTCTGACCTCTGAATTCAATCGTATATAATTAAGAGCTCTAATTTTACTCTAGAAATAGATTGCAGATAAAGTAATAAGT
>Ga0209981_1000068_pt1 | contig 11210 bp, 11 predicted proteins | sample InoplaM1PM_FD_187582 | JGI IMG/M metagenome (GOLD analysis project Ga0209981, IMG submission 187582) | Arabidopsis thaliana rhizosphere microbial communities from the Joint Genome Institute, USA, that affect carbon cycling - Inoculated... | ecosystem: Host-associated > Plants > Roots >... | reverse complement strand
AGCTCGGTTGGTTAAATCGTCACAAAATAATAGAACCGATTTTTCTAGGTATTTGAAAATTGAAAGACATAATACTTTTATGGAGAATTCATAGTTAAATGGGACTAATCTTTTCACTGATTCAACAAATCCCTATCAGTGATCTAATTGAGATTATCCTATATGTCATAGGTTCTGCGTTTTCTCTTATATTATTATCATTATCTATTTCTGCTTATAGGAAAAATCCTCAAAAGAGATTGTTATATGCTATCACTGCGTTCTCTCTATTTGGCGTTTTTTTGATCTATGAAAACTTTGAACATGCATTAACACTTGATAACCCATTTGCAGACGTAATTATTCCCGCTTCCACACTCGCCATATTGGTATTATTCTTCCTAGCAATAACTAAAAGAAATTAACAGATCTGTATTCTACTGGCTTTATTCATTGATTTTACTGATATGACATCTCCCCTAAATTCTATATCAAAAGATAGTTATCAGGTATTCCATTTATGGCCAGGCAAAATTTAAATCTGTTTTCTAATGATTCAAGAATTTTTAAAGACAACAGTAGTACTATTGCCTGGTGCTACTAGAGTCTATTGAATTTATAAAAATTAAAGTAAGCCTTACTGCGTTCATTTAGTACTTGCATATTTGTTACACTTGAACATAATTATTTGGAGATAATTATTCATTGAAACAGGTTTACAAGTGTTTAATAGTTTGTTGAACAAAGAAAGTTAACGCTTCAACAACAACTGGTGGACGGATTTATTGTTTGTTCCTGTCCAGTATCAAACACATCCTGCCACCGGTTGTTTGTTTCTGTTTTCTATCTAGTTCATATGTGCTATAGAACTACGCATGATAAATAAATCGATAAAATTAAAGGTCTTCGATATGTGCTTCATGTGCTCCAAATCTTCCTATCGAATACGTCGATATATTGCGTTAGTTGTTAACATCAGAATCTGCGCATTACTTTTGGCTTTAGTAATTCTGGGTGTCCCCTAAGGCTTCTTACCAATGAAAGAATTTTATCCTTATCGTCAGGCAAATTACCACCAATAGAATATACGTTTGAGGCATGATTAGCTCTAAAAACTACAGATGTAGATGGTTTAATGTTACTCACCAGTATTTCAAGTTCATCTAGTATGGAAGTATCATCCAACGGTTCAAACTCTTCGCCAAATTTTTGCATAAACTCATCGTATACACCATCTTCGAGAATTAGAGTTAACGCGGCCAGAAAATTTGGTGAAACTTCACTAACTACTCTAGCTGTTTCCTTGATGTGCTCTACAGAATATTTTTTCCCTCCGATGCCCAGTATTACCATACATGAGAGAATAAATCCACTTTTTTTGGCCCTCTTGCATGCCTCAATAATACTTTTTGCAGTGGCCCCCTTGGTAATTTTTTTCAGAACTATATCGTGTCCAGTTTCTATGCCAACGTAAAACATATTCAGACCTCGACTATTAAGCAGGTTAAGCTCATCGGAACTTTTTTGAAGAAGATTTTTTGGCATGGCATAACACGAAATTCTCTTTAGGTTTGGAAATTTTCCCTTTAGATAATCCAATATTTGGATTAATCTTGTTGTAGAGAGGTTTAAAGCATCTCCATCCGCTAAAAAGATCTTTTCAGTTTGCGGATAGGATTTTGAAACAAGATCTATCTCATCCTTAATTTCTTCCCATGGCCTCTCAGAATATTCTTTGGTTCTATACATATTACAAAATGAACACTTGTTAAATGAGCATCCCAAAGTAACCTGGAAAATAACCGAATTAGCTTCAGAGGGCGGTCTGTATAGAGGATAATCATAACCTAATTCAATCATGACAGATATGACACCTTAATACAATTTAACTTATATGGAAAAAACACTTCAAGTTCATTTTATTCCAATCAGGCACGGTAAAGACTAGATTTATTATTACGTTTCAGTTAAATATTATCTCCTCAAATGTAAAATGAAGAACATCGAAATTGTTAAAATATTGCGCGAAATCTCATATCTTATCCAGATAACTGAAGATGATCCCAATACTATCTTCAAAGTAAGAGCGTATGAAAAGGCTGCTGACATGATCGAAGGTTTGTCCACCAGTGTTGTAGAGATATATAATAAAAATGGAATTAAGGGCCTTCGAGATTTACCATCGATAGGAAGTGCTATTTCCTCAAAAATAGAGGAGCTAATCAAGTCAAACAAAATTGCTTACCATGAGGAATTAAGAAAGAAAATGCCAATCAGAGTTTCTGATTTTATTAACATGAAAGGAATAGGTCCAAAGACGGTAAAAATATTGTACGACAAATTGAAAATCAAGAATTTATCAGAGCTGCAGATAGCAGCGTCAGAAGGAAAAATTGCCAAACTAAAAGGCTTTTCAAAGATCAAAGAAGAAAAAATACTCAAGACAATTCAATTATCAAAAGTAGATAATAGCAGGTATTTATTGGGAGATATTTTTCCACTGATTAAAAAAATTGAAAGCCGGTTGACAGGTCAGGCTAGTGTGATTCATTGCGCGGTCGTAGGATCCTTCAGAAGGATGAAAGAAACCATTGGAGATATTGACATTGTGGTGTCAACAGATGAACCAGAAAAAGTAATCAACTTTTTTGTAATGATGTCTGAGGTTGAGGAAATTAAAGGTCAAGGCAAGACAAAAGCATTCGTTGAACTACGGAACGGAATAGATGTGGATTTGCTAGTCGTTCCAGAAGAAAGTTTCGGATCTGCTTGCCAATATTTTACTGGCAATAAGGAACACAATATTTCTCTGCGAAACCTGGCAATTTCAATGGGTCTTCATCTTAATGAATGGGGATTATTTGATAAAAAAAGAAAGAAAATTGGTGGTACTAATGAAAGGGAAATTTATCAAAACCTCCGGCTTCAATATATCCCACCTGAACTTAGGGAAAATCTTGGCGAAATTCAATTCTTTTCTAAGGATAAGTACCATAATTTAGACCTAATAGATTACGGGGATCTGAAAGGAGACCTTCACACACATACTGATAATACTGACGGTACTATGTCGATAGAAGATATGGCATTACATGCAAGAACAAAATTTGGACTAAATTACATTGCAATTACAGATCACACAAAGAGTCTTCGATTGGCGAATGGTTTGAATGAGAACCAACTGTTAAATCAAATCGATAAAATACAAGAAATAAACGATGTTATAAACGAAGATTTAACTGGTACCAAGTTTAGGATCTTGAGTTCTGTCGAAGTTGACATTCTCAAAGATGGTGCCCTTGATATACCAAATAATATACTCGACAAGCTGGATGTTGTTGGAGCGTCTATACATTCAAATTTTTCCCTGTCAAAGGAGATTCAAACCGAAAGGCTCATCAAGGCGGCAAAAAACCCAAGTGTGGATATTATATTTCATCCTACGGGCAGATTGATAAACAAAAGGGAAGGATATTCTATAGATATTGAAAAGTTAATTGATACTGCATGTGAGACTAGAACTATTCTGGAAATCAACTCTAATTATAATAGATTAGATTTGAGGGATGAACATATCCGTTTGGCAGTAAACAATGGCGTGAAACTTGCAATAAATTCTGATGCTCATCATCCCATCCATTTTGCCTACCTATTATTTGGCATAGGTCAGGCAAGAAGGGGATGGGCAAAAAAAATTGATGTTATTAATTCATCAAATGTTGATGATCTATTGAAACGACTTAAATAAGATAAATGCAATCTTGGACTAAAAAAAGTATTGTTATTTTTCTGTGACTTTGGAGATTCTTTCAAGTGCCTGATTAGTACCTTCAAGAATATGCTTTTGTACCATTTTTGAAAAAACTCCCATAAAACCTGACAATCTAATGTCCCATTCTACGTTGACCATACTTGCATGTTCGCCGTCCGGATTCAATAAAACTACTTTCTTTCCTTTTAGCGGTCCGTCTATAATGTCAGTGGTTATGGATTTCATGGGCTCAATTGTGACTTTTTCTTTACATGTTGAATTTCTGAATGCAATTACAACTTCTCTTTCAACTACTTTTTCAGTCTTACTTAAATTTCTAATTGATTTAGTGCCGTGCCAAAATTCTGGCTCTCTGTCAATATCCGATAGTATTTTCCAAACCTCAGAAACGGGAGAATTGATTTTTCTAGCCGTGTGGAAAGTTACCATAATTTGATTGCAAGGTAATCCAATATATGAATATGTCAGTTCTTGTAAGGTTATTTCAGTATGGCATTTAATGGCACTAAAATTAACCTATGTTATTATTTCTCGAAAATAAGGTAAATAGCCAATAGTTACTCTACAATAGTGCCGGTATTTGTGAATTAATTGTGATGATCACGAAAACTTATCAAGATAAAACTGTTATATAGAAAGCGATTGATTAGAAAACAAAGTTATGTCGTTGATCCTGTGATTTTTAAATCCAATGATTATCTTTCAGTTCTTATCGCAGATACGAACCATTTTGGCAGTATGTTGACATTCATCCTCACAAAATAATTAAAAGCCGCATCCAGAACGTATGTTTTTGCCCAATCATCCTTAGACCTTATAGATCTGCCATAAGCTTGAACTAGTCTCAGCGCTGTCTGCCAATAGTACCATTCCTCATTTATCTTCCTCTTCTCTGAAGTCCATTTGTCTGCTATGTTGGGATAAGGGACTTTGGTAATTATCTGAAATCGAGATAAGTTATCTTTCAGGTCAAGACCTGTATGTAATGAGGGAGAAATAAGAACAGTTGGTTTCTTGCTGTCAATATGTTCTTTAATTACTTCATCCCTTTGGATTTCAGGGTCTGTCAATATCAGTCTCCTAGAATTCATTTTTGAAAGGTTCTCTTTGATAAAATTTAGCTGTTCATATGAAGTGGTATGGATTATACCTTTATCGTTACTATGTATATGCATTATGTTATCAATCGCACGAGATATTTTTGTCTTGACATCCGTCTGCTGTAAATTACTAAAATTGAGATATTCTACACTTAGAGGAAAAATTGGTCTATTTTCAATTGGAAAGTCTGATTGAATCTGTATAAATTTGGTTCTATCATCTCCAGTATCCAGTCCAAGATTTTTTTCGAATGTTCTATGATCTAGAATGGTGGCACTCATGATTAGTGTCTTTGGACATTTTTCAACAATAGTTCTAATATATTTGGAGGCATCCAAAGGCTTGAATTCTACCCGTAGAACGTCGTAGTTTTCCTTATGCACCTCTGAGACTATCCAGTTTTTTGGATTTGAAAGAATATTATTTATGGTCCTTGTAAGCTTGTCGATATCCTGTACAATATCAATCAATATTTCCTTGTCTATTTGAAAGTGTTTTTTATTTTCGGATTTTATATCTATTTCAAGACTTTCGTCATCTTCAAATAATTCCGAGGCACTTACTATTCTTTTGTTTTTAGATTTTGCCTTGCTTTTTGAATCATATCCATATTTTATTTTCCGTTCCATTACAAGGGAATTTACCAGAGAATCGTATCCTATGAGCGTAAGGATAGTTTTTTCTAAGTCTATAAGAAAACCTAGCCAGCCATTCAAATCGAAGCCATAGTCGATCATCTTAAAATCATTAATGTATCTTCTCCACCGTTTCTTTGATATCGAAAGCCCTCTGAATTTTATGATTTCAGTTTCAAGTAAATGTGCTTCATCGAGTACAAGTAATTCTCTTTGCTGAATCATACTCTTATTGGCTAGTAACGATAAAAAAATAGAGTAGTTAAATATAGAATGGCTTGCCTTTAAAGCTTGAAATAACTGATCAAAATAATAACAGGGATTCCATTGTCGTGGAATATCAAAGTTCTTTAGATGAATCCAATTTGAATACTCAGTTTCATAATTTTCTAATTTTTCTCTACTGATAAAGATGCTTTCATTTTTTCTTCCTTTATTATCAATCTTGTAATCATTTATGAAAGTTCTGTATCTACACCCTGCCCCCTCCATGGATTCATCAGATAGACATGGCCCATAATCAACAGTGGTGTGTCTGCACTCAATTTCAGATCTTGAGTTGCATGAAGTGCAAAGATATTTTCCTGCTTCCACAAAATCTTCCTTTACCCTACATTGAAAGTTGTTTTTTCCTTTTGCAACTTTTAGGAACCCGTAATCATATGTGTATTGAGTTTGAAGATCCTTAGTCGCAGTACATACAAAGCTAGAACCAAGCGTCCGAGCAACAGTCATTGCAATTGCACTTTTGCCAAATCCGGTGGGAGCTTCCAATATAACGTATTTACAACCTGAATTAAAGGCGTCACAGATTTGTCTTATTACGTCATCTTGGTTATTTCTAAAAGAAGTATGAGGAAAATTCGCAAGATATTCTTTCACGCTTATTGAATTATTCAACTTATAGAGAAAGGAGTGAAAAGACTGCTGATATAATTTTTCTTATGCTCGGTTTAAACTTGATGTTTGTAATTAGACTTTCTTATTTTATCCGTATCCGCCGATTTAATACATTTTAACTCACTAGGTTGTCCTGCAGTGAGTTGATTTAGTGATATCAAAGATATCAGCACACCTATCATCACGAGCATTGGAATTACAAACTTATTCAAATCGCTTCTCCTTTTTCACCAAGGTTTATACCTTTTAATGCTAGACGAAAGGCACCCATTATGTTATCATAACTCGTTGTTTAGGAACCGTTTTTCTTTCTGAGACAGCCACTTTTTGCGTCATCGTCTGCTGACTGGACCATACTGCACTCTCCATGGTTAGAGTAGCACAGGAAATCATTCGGACTATTCAGGGTAGAATAACACCACAAGAACGCCAAATCTGATTTTGCCGCTTCGACGTGTTGTGCGCCATACGTATTCACTATTGTTGATCCAAGAACTGCAACTGACAATACTATTATCATCCCAAGAATTCCGCTCTTGTTCATTAACGTTTTTCTAGTAGATATAATAATTAAGGTTTCAGGGAAAAATAATATATTAAAAAATTCGGAATTTTGTTACTATTATTTGGTTCCCTAACTCTCTCACTAGGATTTACCCATTTTACTTTCGGATGTCTTTTTTCAATTCCCAGAGTTTCCTGGATTTTGTCTTGGCGTGAAGAAATGGAGACAGTTATCTTTCCATTCAAGCCATAATTTTTCTATTAAATCGCAATAATCTATTAAGATCCTTTCCTGAAGTTTAGACAGTTCGGATGATGAGTCCAACACCAATGGCAACAATATAATAATAAGTATATAAAGACATGACTATATTTTGTTATGCTCTTAATTGTTTCTGATTTATTTCATTTCATTTCGTTTCAGCCCCAGAAAACTATAGCGATGATTAAATTGATTATTATTGTGGCTGCTATTATGGCCGTAAAAATTCTATGATTCATTTCTTTCTTCTCTTACTTTGTTACCAGGATAATAAGACCGACTATCAAGGTTGCAGCTGTCAGAATTAAGGATAGTATAGTCCATTTGGAGAGATCATGATCTGTCATATCTTCTTATTTACTCATTTTTGTTTTTAGCATACCTAATAGTGCTAACCTAGTGATACTATTTATTAGAATGTTCGTATATACATATATGGAATAATGTCAACGGACACTTTAGACGCAAAAAGATCAATTAAACTCACCTTCATGGTCTTGATAGCCTTCTGAGGATTCATGCTTCTAATACCAACAGTCATAATGGCCTCAGCCCAGTCATCGGTCACAGAGATCAGCCCACCAGGAGTAAAGGCAAATGAATATTATATCTTTACCCAAGAACTAAATGCTAACGACCAAACTTGGTGTGCCGGTTGCGGTGTTTTCATTAACAAACATTATAGTCCATAAGGGCGACAATGTTACAATTCACTTTTACAATACTGCAGAGGAGGCGAGCGGTAGACATACATTCAGCATGCAGTCACCCTACAAGATGAATTACGATCTTGCTGGGGGCGAGAATAAAACATTTACTTTCAAGGCAGATACTGTAGGTGGTTTTACCTATTACTGCACATACGATTTGCCAAGCATGATAGGGCACCTAGAAGTGCTCCCGTAGATCTGATTTGACGATTTAACATTCCCTTTTAGGAAATCGTCATTTTTCTTGGCCCTCAAGTCTGTTATGACACTTATGACGGTTTTTAAAATAGTGACCCTAGTGACCCTAAAGGGGTATTTTGAAATTGTTTGGGAAAAATTATTATTCATATTTTTTATTTACCCCCAGAGAGTTGAAAATTGGTAAAAAGGCCTACTAGGCTCACTATGCCATTTTTGAGCACGAATTTAGCACTTTTTGGAGTTATTTTCACGCTAAAACCCCAAATAGTGACCCTGGCATTTTGACGGGGGTTTTGTCGTTACCAATAAAGGAGAGTAGCCTAAACGTCCGAAAAACTCAAGGTCACTATTTTCTAGAATATCACTAGTGATATAGTCAGCAATGTTTAAGAGACTAGTTGGAGCAGTATAAGATATGACTAGACAGAAAAAACTTTTCAACAAAACCGGAGATTCTGTCGAGATAAAAAAGGACGGCAAAGACGTGATAGTGACAGTTCAATATACGACGAAGGTCGAGCCAACGGCGTTAGCGACGGAGGACAATTTTAATGACATTGTCTCGGTTTATGAAAGGACTGGCTTTACCGAAGAGCCAAGGCAATAGTTCGTTTTATAACTAACTTCAAAAATTGATCATCGATGAAGTTGACAAAACTTTGTCAAATAGTTTGAAAACTTAATCCTAATCTTAATCATCAAGTCTTTGCTGTCCATCCACATTGTGCTGCCTGCTTTAGCCTTGGCTTCTAAGAGCTCTGGGGTATAATCATCGGTCAATTTAATAGCAGTCCAGCAAGGAGTTTGTTTTGAATTGCCCTGTACGTCCTTCTCACCTAGAGACTTACGAGTTTGAGCTATTGTTATTTGAATCTCCTCTTTATCCAAAACTAGAGTATTAATTTTCTGATGTAATTTTGCATCGTCAAATGATAACGAGTCTTTATCTTCTGACGTCAGGGTACTCTACGCAAAAAAACTTTATGTGAAACAAAATTCTCAAATCAAGTACGACTTATATGAAACTGCTGTGCTAGTTTTCATTGCTAATAATTTGAAAAGGCAGTATATCATGATACCATTATTTTTATTTATATTAATTATGAGTTTTACTACGCATTTTATTACATTTGCCCATCTTTCTCACACTCCCCATTACAATGGTGGATCAAACAGGGATGGAATGGGAAAATACTATCCTTATATGGCACTCGATCCGGAATATGCGGGGCCTAATCAACCCACGCAAATAACATTCAGTGTACAAGACTTTGATGGAAAGGATGTATACAATATTGAAACAATGGTCGAAATCTATCAAGAAAGTACTGGCGAAAGAGTAAAGGGATTTCCCTGGACACTCCAAGATATTGGTGATTTCAACCTATATTACGTCTTTCCTTATCCAGGTTCATATGAAATAGTGCTTAGTGTGGCCAATGACGATAAGATGGTGAATCATGATCAATTAGATCCTTCAAGACCCATATTGTCGAGTATCGCGGATTGTGATTGTAAACGTGTTATTTTTAATGTTACTATCTCAGATTCCTGGGGTCCGGTCAGAAACTCCCTTCTGGTGATTTCAATCTTGACCCCAATCATAGTTCTTGGATCGGTGTTAGGTAAAACATATCTTAAGAGAAGAAATCAGAGATCGGTTACGAAACCAGAAAAAGAAACTCTGAAATATATAATCATGTTAATTGCTATAGCAGGAGGACTCGTACACCTGGCAATTTTTCCGGAACATGGCTCTTTGCAAATCTACTACTCAATATTCCTAATGGCTGCAGCGGGAGCTCAAATAGCATATGGAATATTGTATATCCTGATCAATTTCTCTGCAGATACTTATACTAGTAACAATCCGGATCTTATTTTGAGTCATTACAAGAAAAGACTTGCCTTGAATCTGTTCGGACTTGTTGGAACTTCTGTTCTAATAGGGCTCTATGCGTATTCGGTAATCGTTGCACCTCCATTATCTCCAGATAATAAGGCAGAAAATGTAGATATTGCCGGCATATTGGCCAAATCAGTCGAAATATTTTTGGTCATTGGAATAATATACCTGATGCGGTGGGAAAAGAGAAAAATAAAGGATATTCTAATCAACGCGAAACCGGGTTAAAAATTAAGTGCAACTAGAGATACGATGGGTTTAGTATTGTAGTATCCTGACAATCTCTATGCTCTAGATGAGTTCTTTAATGTGAACGATATTAGTATCAAACTTTCACAAATAAAAAATTTTGATGTATCCAAGTTATCTTTGTGTACCCTATGGTCTAATTAGTTTGTTCGCAGTGTTCAAAATCTTTTTTATTAATTCATCGTGGTCGGATAATATATCCATTGAAACGAGTAGTAAATTGTCATTCATTGGGATCGTCAAGAGCTTTATCTTCTCTCTTTCTGAAAATGTATAAAGAACTTTACCAAAAACATTATCAAAATCACGCCTTAGGACATTGTTTATGGCATAACTAAGATAAAGCCTAATTGAACCATCATCTCTTTCCAAAGATGGCAGTCCCTTTTTCATATCTCCTACAATCAATTTTCCCATCTCATCAATAATTCCGACAAATCTTATCTTTTCATCTATATCAAAAATTCCGTTACATAATTTGCTCAAATCGCTCATGGATAAACTTGAATATCTCTACTGTCATAAGGATTTGGATTTAATTAATGAAAGTCTCCATTTTTGGGATTGAATAAAAAAGGACGAATTTGTTTTTGCAGGGCATTTTTAGAATTTCTAGCTAATTAGAACTAATCCACGTCAAATTCTAATATCTTTTATTTTTAATTAAACTTGGACAAGACAGATTAAAAGATACGTCCAAGATTTAATTGTAATAAACTTTTAGATAACTTGAAATATGCTTGAGAGGGGATAAGTTCATGAATAGTTACGTTAGGCCGAATTTTTTGTTTGTTTTCTTTACACTATTCATTTTAGTATTGTCGGTTTCTTCCTCTCCATTATCATTGAGCAGTCACGTTTATGCTGATTCAGATAATGCCTCTGATAGCGGCAAAGAACATGGGAAAGGACATGATGGTGGTAGTGATGGCGGGTCCGATGGTGGTAGTGATGGCGGGTCCGATGGTGGTAGTGATGGCGGGTCCGATGG
>Ga0209981_1000064_pt1 | contig 11526 bp, 10 predicted proteins | sample InoplaM1PM_FD_187582 | JGI IMG/M metagenome (GOLD analysis project Ga0209981, IMG submission 187582) | Arabidopsis thaliana rhizosphere microbial communities from the Joint Genome Institute, USA, that affect carbon cycling - Inoculated... | ecosystem: Host-associated > Plants > Roots >... | reverse complement strand
GGCCGAGACGACCTGGATGAGCGACGAGGAGGTCGCGGTCGCCGAGCATATCGTCGAGCGTGCCGTAGCCCGCGGTGGCGACGCGGATCTTGTTGGGACTTGCCTTCGCCATCTCGAGCACCTGCTTGTAGCTCTTGAACTGGCCGGCGCCGACGCCGGTGATCGGGTTCTCGACGAAGGCGTCGATCGCTTCGTCGACCAGTTGCCGGCGCGCCGTCGACGTCTGGTAGTCGTCCTTGCTCGAGTCGGTGATGCTCGAGATGCGGCGCCAGTACTGCCCCGGCACCAGCGGCAGGGCGCAGAAGACGGCGAGCACGCCGGCGATGAGGTCCTCGGGCGTGCCCATCCCCATCAGGTAGCGCGGCCGCTCCGCGGGCAGGCGCGGCGCGGTGTGCGCGAGGATGCGCGAGCGCTCCTCCTTCGGCTCGCCCACGGCGAGGCCGCCGATCGCATAGCCGTCGAACTCAAGCTCGACCAGCCTGCCAAGGGATTCCTCTCGCAACCCCTCGTAGACGCCGCCTTGCACGATGCCGAAGAGGGCGTTTTTCGAGCTCCAGTTCTTCCTGGAACGCGCCGCCCAGCGCATCGACAGCTGCATCGAGGCCGCGGCCTGCGCCTCGGTGGCCGGGTAGGGGGTGCACTCGTCGAACACCATGGCGATGTCGGAGTCGAGCACCTGCTGGATGCGCATCGACTCCTCGGGCGTGAGGAAGAGGCGATCGCCGTTGATCGGCGAGGCGAACTGCACGCCCTCTTCGCTGATGCGCCGCAGCGGGCCGAGGCTGAAGACCTGGAAGCCGCCGGAATCGGTGAGGATCGGCCGCTCCCAGCCCATGAAGCGGCGCAGGCCGCCGTGTCTTGCGATCACCTCGAGCCCCGGGCGCAGCCACAGGTGGAAGGTGTTGCCGAGCACGATCTGCGCGCCGAGCGCGGTCAGCTCCTCGGGCGATACCGCCTTCACCGAGCCGTAGGTGCCCACCGGCATGAACGCCGGGGTGTCGACGCGCCCGTGCGCAAGCTCGAGCGCGCCGCGCCGCGCCTCCCCGTCCCTCGCCGTCAGAGTGAAATTCAGAGCTCGCTCATCTTTCTATGAGCATCGCGTCGCCATAGGAGAAGAAGCGGTAGCGCTTCTCGATCGCGTGGCGGTAAGCCTTGAGGATGCTCTCCTTGCCGGCGAAGGCGCACACCAGCATCAGCAGCGTCGACTTCGGCAGGTGGAAGTTGGTGAGCAGCCGGTCGACGACCTGGAACCGGAAACCGGGATAAACGAAAAGCTCCGTCTCGCCCTCCCGCTGCCCGGTGAGCGCCAAGGTTTCCAGGGCGCGCAGCGACGTCGTGCCGACGGCGAGCACGCGCTTTCCCGGCAACGAATCCACCGTGGCAACCGGTATCGAATAGCGTTCGCGTTGCATGCGATGCGATTCGACGTCGTCGACGCGCACCGGCTGGAAGGTGCCGAAGCCGACGTGCAGGGTGAGCCGCGCCACCCGCGCGCCCCTTGCTTCGATGCGCTCGAGCATCTCCCGGTCGAAATGCAGGCCCGCGGTGGGGGCGGCGACCGCGCCCGGCGCGGTGGCATAGACGGTCTGGTAGCGCTCGGCGTCCCCCGCCTGCGGCGCATGGCGGATATAAGGCGGCAGCGGCACCGCCCCGTGGCGCTCGAGCAGCGGCGCGATGTCCTCCGAGAAGCGCACGCGGTAGAGCTCGCCTTCCCGGCTCTGGATCCTCACTCGAACATCGTGTATCAGGACATCGGAACCCGCAGGCGGCGGGTGGCTGGCGCGGATGAGCGCCAGGGCGTCGCGCGCGCCGAGCGTGCGCTCGACGAAGAGCTCGATCTTGCCGCCGCTCGCCTTCCGGCCGGCGAGCCGCGCCTTGATGACCCGGGTGTCGTTCAGCACGAGCAGGTCGCGCTCGTCGACCAGCCGCGGCAGGTCGGCGAACTTCAGGTCCTGGAGGCCGCCGCGGGCGTCGAGGTGCAGCAGGCGGCTCGCCGTTCGCTGCGCTGCGGGGTGCTGCGCAATGAGCTCCGGCGGCAGCGGGTAGTCGAACTCGGAGACGCGCACCGCGCGAATTATAATTTCCGCCTCTCACCCCGGCCGGAATGGCGGAACCGGTAGACGCAGCGGACTCAAAATCCGCCGGTGGCAACACCATGAGAGTTCGAGTCTCTCTTCCGGCACCAGTAATCAAACAGTTACGCTACACGCGTCGCTGACGACCACCAGCTTGTCCTGCGGGGCGGCGTGCTCGATGGCCCTGTCTTCGGGGTCGGCGACTTCGGCGAGCCTATCACTCGCGTTCCGCTCGATTTGAGGTGTTGTAGCCTTGCCGCCGTGGATCTCAAAAACTTCCTCTTCCGCTTGCTCAGTCGCTTTGGCGTCGTCGTCGCCAGGCGTTCCAGGGTTTGGGAACTGCACGCCACGGCGCACTTGCAGAACTTGCTGACGCGGCTCCGCATAGACTGCGTTCTCGACGTTGGGGCCAACATGGGGCAGTACAGAGACTTCATGCGCGGGCGGATCGGATACAAGGGCCTTATTGTTTCGTTCGAGCCTATCCCAGAGGTGGCCAGCGTCCTGAAGAAACGCGCCATGTCCGATCCCTTGTGGGTCATCGAGGAATGCGCGCTTGGGGCTTCGGCTGGCACCATGCCCCTGAACGTCATGGCAGGTACGCAGTTCAGTTCCTTTCTCGGCCCGGACCATTCCGAGGTAACGCTCTTCAAGGAACAAAATCGCGTAGCGCGCCAAGTGACCGTCACGGTGCGCACGCTCGACGAGGTTTTCGCCGAGATCGAGACCACGTACCAGCGAACCAGCGTGTACCTGAAGCTCGACACGCAGGGCTACGACCTGGAGGTGGTCAAGGGCTCGACGCGAACGCTCGGGTATGTGAGAGCCATGCAGACCGAGGCATCCGTCAAGCCGATCTACCAGGGGGGGCCTGACTTCTGCAGGTCCATCCGAACGCTGCAGGGCCTCGGATACGAGCTTAGTGGCATCTTCCCAAACAACGCCGGGCACTTCCCTACCCTCATCGAGTTCGATGCCGTCCTGATTCACAGTTCCCAAATTGAGCACGCCCGGACGCCCTAAGCCCTGGCGCCCCTTCACTCCGCGTATCCGGCACCACGGCAAAGCCACAAGCGGTGAAAAAAAGCGTCAGCCGTGCGGCCTTTGCTGGACAGCGCCGGGGGGCCCGGCGTAGGCTTCGACGGCTAATTCGCAACCCGGGGGGGGCATGGCCAAGGCGCAGGTGAGGGTTCTGCCTTCGGCGCGCAACACGGTCATGGTGGTCGACGACCAGTCGACCGGCCGAGCAATCCTGGAGCAGGTGGTGCGCAGCCTCGACGAGCGCGTCGCGGTCGAGGGCTTCGCGCGCCCGGTCGACGCCGTGGTGTGGGCCACGCGGCACGTCAGCGACCTGGTGCTGGTCGACTACATGATGCCGGACATGGACGGCATCGAGTTCGTGAAGCGCCTGCGCGCGCTGCCGGGCTACGAGCACGTGCCGATCGTCATGGTCACCGTGCACGACGACCGCAAGGTGCGCTACGCCGCGCTCGATGCCGGCATCACCGACTTCCTCACCAAGCCGGTCGACGCGCGCGAGTGCCTGGCGCGCTGCCGCAACCTGCTCACGCTGCGCCGCCAGCAGCTCGCCCTGGAGGATCGCCGGCGCCTGCTCGAGCACATGGTCGAGGATGCGACGCGCGAAGTGCGCGAGCGCGAGAAGGAGACGCTGCTGCGGCTCGCCCGCGCCGGCGAGTTCCGCGACGAGGAGACCGGCTACCACCTGATCCGCATGGCGCGCTACTCGCGCCTCATCGCCAACGCGCTGGGCCTCGACCGCGACGAGGCCGAGACCGTGGAGCTCGCCGCGCCGCTGCACGATATCGGCAAGATCGGCATCCCGGACCAGATCCTGCTCAAGCCCGCCAAGCTGGACGTCGAGGAGTGGCAGGTGATGCAGCGCCACCCGGTGATCGGGCACGAGATCCTCAAGGGCAGCGCCTCCAAGTACGTGCGCATGGGCGCGCTGATCGCGCTCGGTCACCACGAGAAGTACGACGGCTCGGGCTACCCCAACGGCCTGGTGGGCGACCACATCCCGCTTTGCGCGCGCATCGTCGCCGTGGCCGACGTCTACGACGCGCTCACCTCGGTGCGGCCCTACAAGAGCGCCTGGTCGAGCGACGAGGCCCTCGAGTACGTCGCCTCGCAGGCCGGACGGCACCTCGACCCGCGCCTGGTGGAGGCCTTCGCCGGGCTGAAGAAGGAAGTGCTGCAGATCCAGAACGAGTGGCGCGACCCGCCGCAGCCGCGATGATCGCAGCCCTGCGCCAATCCGTGCTCGCGCTGCGCCCCAAGCTGGCGGCGCGGCCCGATACCGAGCACGAGCAGGCCATCGTGCGCCTCATCGTCGGCGGGCTGATCCTGCTCTACCTGCTGCCGGGCGCCGCCCTCGGCGACCTGCACGTCGTTCTGATGGGCTGCTACCTCGCGATCGGTCTCGCGATCTTCGTGCATATCGTGCACGCTCCGGGGGAGTCTCCGGTGCGCAGGGTGCTCGGCGTGGTTGCGGACCTGGGGACGCTCAGCGCGATCATGGTCGTCGTGGGCGAGCGCACCGCCCCCCTATTCCTGGTCTACGTCTGGGTCACGCTGGCGAACGGCTTCCGGTTCGGCCAGCGCTACCTGCTTGTCTCGCTCGCGCTCAGCGTCGCGGGATTCTCGCTGGTGCTCTGGAAGAGCCAGTTCTGGCATGCCTACCTCGAAATCGGCTACGGCCTGCTCATCGGCTTCGTCGCCCTCAGCCTGTACGTGCGCTCGCTGGTCACGAAGCTGTTCGACGCCCTGGCGCGGGCCGAGGCGGCGAACAAGGCGAAGCGCCGCTTCATTTCCGTGGTGAGCCACGAGATGCGCACGCCGCTCAATGCCATCATCGGCATGGCGGACCTCCTGCGCGACACGTCGCTCACCCGCGAGCAGGCCGACATGCTGCAGACGCTGCGCAGCTCCTCGCGGGTGATGCTCGGCCTGGTCGAGGACGTGCTCGACTTCTCCAAGATCGAGGCGGGCAAGGTGGTGCTGGAGAAGGCGGACTTCGACCTGCACGCGCTGGTGAACAGCACCTGCCGCATCGTCGCGGCCCAGGCCATGGCGAAGGGCGTCGAGTTCGTCGTTTCCATACTGCCGGAGGTCCCGCCCGCCGTCCGGGGCGACCCGCACTACCTGCGCCAGGTGCTCATCAACCTCGCCGGCAATGCGGTGAAGTTCACCGAGCGCGGCAGCGTCACCGTCCATGTCTCGGCGCAGGCGGAAACCGAAACCGGCGTGCGCTTGAAGTTCTCCATCCGCGACACCGGCATCGGCATCGCGCCCGAGGCCCAGGCGCGCATCTTCGAGAGTTTCACGCAAGCCGACCAGTCGACCACCCGCCGCTTCGGCGGCACCGGCCTTGGCACCACGATCGCCAAGCAGCTGGTGGTGCTGATGAAGGGCAAGATCGGCCTGGAGAGCGCCGTCGGGCTGGGAAGCACGTTCTGGGTGGAGGTCGATCTCGAGAAGCAGCCCGAGCGCGCCGGCGCAGGAAGCGGCGAGCTCGCAGACGCCCGCGTGCTGCTGGTGGGCTTTCCGACGCCGCATCGCGAGTCGCTCGAACAGACGCTTGCCGGCTGGGGTGCGACTCCCGTCGCGGCCGCCGGCGTCGAGGACGGCGTTGCGCGGCTGGTGGCCGAGATCAGCCTCGCCAAGCCCTATCACAGCGTGCTCATCTACGCGAGCGCAGACTACCTGAAGCTTGCGCAGCGTTTCCGGCGCCTTGCCCCGGATCCGGCACCGCCCGCCGTGCTCGCGGTGACCCGCGATGCCGGCGTGCAGCGCTTCGAGGCGCTTTCGGCGGGCTATGCCGCGATCCTGGATCTTCCGGTCGACAAGCGGCTGCTCTTCAACGTCCTGCACTCGGTTTCCGCAGGCGACGAAGTGCGCGAAGGCGTGGTGCGGCTCCAGGACTACGCGCGCCGGAGCGGAGCGCCGCGCAAGCTGCGCGTGCTCGTCGCGGACGACAACCCGACCAATCGCGAAGTCATCGGCAAGATCCTCGAGCGAGGCGGGCACCACGTGACGCTGGTGAATGACGGTGAACAGGCCCTCGACGCCCTTGAGCAGGAGCGCCCGGACATCGCGCTGCTCGATCGCAACATGCCGGGCATGGGTGGCCTGGAAGCGCTGCAGGCCATCCGCCTGATCACCCGGGGGCGAGAGCGGCTGCCCGTGCTGATGCTGTCGGCGGACGTCACGCCGGATGCGAAGCGCGAAGCACTCGAGGCCGGCTTCGACGCTTTCCTGCCCAAGCCGATCGAGGCCCTGCGGTTGCTGGAAGAGGTCCAGGCGCTTTGCGTAGCGAGGCCGCAGGAAGGGCGTCGCAGCGAGGCTCCCGCGCCGATCCGCGCCGCGTTCGGCGCAGCGCCGGCGGCAGCGAACCCGGGGGTGAATACCGAGACCCTCGGCTATCTCGAGGAGCTTGGCTCATCGGCGGCATTCGTGGAGAAGCTGGTAGGCGTGTTCCTCGCCGACAGCAACGCGCTGCTCGAGCGAGTGGAGCAAGCGCTCGCCGGGCGCGACTACAACCAGTTCCGCTCGCTTTTGCACGCCATGAAGGGCTCCTCGGCCAGCATGGGCGCTGATCGCATGACCGCGCTGTGCAGCAGCCTGGGGCGGCTCAGCGACGCCGAGATGCGATTGCAGGCGCCTGCGCTGCTGCGTCTGCTCAGCGACGAGCTGGCAGCCACGCGGAGCGAACTCGAGCGCTACTTGGCCGAGCGGCGCCAGTCGACTGGCTGAGCGGTTACAATTCCCCTAACAAGGGAGATTGTCTGTGTCGACCGCTTTCGTGGAGAAGTCCAAGCCGGCGTCATTTTTCATCACGCTCGTCGAGATGACCGATGCGGCGCGCCGAGGCCTGGAAGAAATTCCGAAGATGCACGCCATGATTCACCACGGCCTGACCTTGTCGGAATACAAGGCTTTCCTGCACGACCTCTATCACATCGTCTGGCATTTCTGCCCGATCATGGCTGCTGCGGCCAGCCGCTGCGATGACCGCTACCGGGACGTGCGCTACGAGTTGTACGAGCGCATCGAGGAAGAAAAGGGGCACGAAACATGGGTGCTCGAGGACATCGAGGCTTTGGGAGGCGATGTCACGGGCGCCAGGGTGGTTCCCCCCAGCGCTCCTGCCCAGGCCATGATCGCATTCAACTATCACGGCGCTGAACGCGTGCACCCATGTTCCGTGCTGGGGATGCTCTATATGCTCGAGGTCGTCTCCTCGGTCTATGCCGGCCGGGTTTCCGACTCAATCGCCCGCGCCATCGGCCGCGACGTGGAGGCCGGAGGGTTCAAGTTCCTCTCTTCCCACGCCACGATGGACGTGGACCACCTGGCCAAGCTCAACATCCTCATCAAGAAGGTCGATGAGCACGGGGCGCAGGAATCGATCATCAACTCGACGCGCGTCAACTTCTACCAGTTCGGCCTGATGTTCCGCGAGGGCGGCTTCACTTCCCTGATCGGGGCATGAAGCAGCGCAGCCTCATACTGTGGCTGCCAGGCGCTCTTCCGCCAGCGCCTCCTCGGTAACGTCGGTTACGTTCCCGAACTCGGTGCGCCGCATCTGCGCACGCACGATCCGTCCCATCATCTTCAGGTCGCGGTCCTGGAGCCTGAAGGCCGCGTCCACCCAGACATTGGTGATGGCATCGAGCTCCTCGCGCGTGACGGGGTGGACGTGCTTGCGCGCCCGGAATGCCGCCTGCAGGCCGTTCCTGCGCCTGGCGTTGTCGAGGATCCAGGTCCGCACGGCCGTCTGGCCCTCGCCGTCCTTCACCAGGATGTCGACCACGCCCATTTCGTGCAGCTTCTTCGCCGGGAGGATGCGACCGGAGAGGATCAGCTCCTCGGCGGCGCGCATGCCGATGCGGCGCGCGAGCAGGCTGTAGGCCCCCATCCCGGGAAACAGATTGAAGAGGATCTCCGGAAAGCCGAGCTGCGCGCTCTCCTCGGCAATGATGAGATCGGACGCGAGCGCGCACTCGAATCCGCCGCCGAGGGCATCGCCCTGCACCAGGGCAATCTTGGTCAGGCTGGGGCTGAAAAAGTTCTGGGTGCGCGGATACATGTTGTCGATGCACAGCCTGGCGTAATGTGCCAGGGCGTCGCGGTCGCGCGCCTTGATGAGCAACACGAAGAGCGCCAGGTCGCCGCCGAGATTGAAGACGCGCGGGACGCGCGACCCGGTGACGTAATAGTTCACTTCGTGCGTGACGCCCTCCACCTCAACGCGGCCGCCGTTCGCGGCGAGGGCCTGGTCGTGGGCAAGGATGTCCTTCAGCAGGCCCAGGCTGTAGCAGGCCGTGCCGCGAGGCTTGAAGTAGCCCCACACGGTGGCCGTGGCGGGCTCGAACTCCGTTTCGTACTGCGAATTGGCCCTGCCATAGGGCACGCACAGGCCGACTGCATCGCGCATGTTGCTCATAGCTGTCACTCCCCGAAAATGTGTGCCCCTGGGCGGGGCACCTCGCCTAGGCTCGGCGCCGGCTGCCGCTGGCCTCGAGCCTCCCGGGACCATTTAACGCCCGGGCCGGGAGCGACGCAATCAGGGGTTCCCCGATGGAAAGTGCCTTGTTGCCCGGCCGTTACATCGGGTAAATTAGCCCGCCGGGGGGGCAAGAATGTACGCGATTGTCTATAAGTCCGATGGGTTTCCGATCTGCCGGCAGGTGGCCGGCGTCAGCCCCGACCCGGTCGTGACCTGGAACAGCGAGGACGCCGCCAAGGCGTTCATCTCCTCGAAGGGCAAGGAGGCCGAGTTCCAGCCGGTGCAGCTCACCGACGAGGCCATGGACAAGCTCGCCCTGGCGATCGGCTGCCCGGTCGAGTCGATGACCTTCGACCCCTACCCGGGCTAGAACTCCACGCTGTCGATGAGCCGCGTGCCGCCCAGGCGGGCGGCGGCGAGCACCACGCGCTCGCGATCTGCCGATTGCGGCAGCGCAAGATCGCTGCGGCGGCGCACTTCCACGTAGTCCGGCTGCCAGCCCGCCCGGGCGAGCGCTGCCATCGCGCTTTCGGGCGCGAGCCGGCCGGCAGCCACCTCAATCAGCGTGCGGTAGAGGCGCGGGGCCTCGGCACGCTCGGCAGCCGCGAGGTAGGCATTGCGCGAACTCATGGCGAGGCCGTCGGGCTCGCGCACCGTGTCGCCGGCGACGACCTCGATCGGCAGGTCGAACTGGCGCACCATGTCGCGCACGATCACGAGCTGCTGGTAGTCCTTCTTGCCGAACACCGCGGCGGCCGGCTGCACGCAGTTGAGGAGCTTCAGCACCACGGTGGCGACGCCGTGGAAGAAGCCCGGACGGAACCGCCCCTCGAGCTCCTCCGCGACGGGCGGCGGCCGCACCAGATAGGTCTGCGGCACAGGGTAGAGCACGCGCTCGTCCGGCGCGAAGACGAGCGCGGTGCCCTCCGCCGCGAGCAACTCGCGGTCGCGCTCGAGCGTGCGCGGATAGCGCTCGAAGTCCTCGCCCGGAAGGAACTGCAGGCGGTTGACGAAGATGCTGGCGACGACCGCGGCTGCATGGCGCCGGGCGCGGCGGACCAGCGACAGGTGGCCGGCGTGCAGGTTGCCCATGGTGGGCACGAAGGCCACCGGACCGAGCTCGGCGAGGGCGCGGCGCAGCGACGCGACGTCGTGGACGACGCGCATCAGCCCAGGTTGAAGAACTCGCGCCGGCTCTTCATGCCGCGCATCTTGGACACCAGTAGCTCGAAATCGGCGTCGCGCTCGACGAAGTTGAGGTTTTCCGAATTGACGATCAGCAGCGGAGCGGCATCGTAATGGTAGAAGAAGCGCGCATAGCCCTCGGCGAGCATCGCCAGGTACTCGTCGCTGATGCCCCGCTCGTAGCCCGCGGCGCGCCGGCGCACCCGCTCGAGGAGCGTCGCCGGCTGCGCCTGCAGGTAGATCACCAGATCCGGCGCGGCGGCGCGTGGCCGCAGCGCGTCGTAGATCTTCTGGTACAGCGCCAGCTCGTCGGGCGAGAGCGTGAGGCGCGCGAAGAGGGGGTCCTTGTCGAGCAGGAAGTCACCGATCGCCGGGCGCCCGAACATGTCGGGCTGAGCGAGGGGCTCCAGCATGCGCACGCGCTGGAAGAGGAAGAACAGCTGCGTCGGCAGGGCGAAGCGCGCCATGTCCTGGTAGAAGCGCGCGAGGAACGGGTTCTCCTGGGGCTGCTCGAGCACCAGGTCGGCCGACAAGCGCGCCCCCAGGCGCCGCGCCAGGCTCGTCTTGCCGGCGCCGATGGGGCCTTCGACCACGAGGTAGCGGAACCTATTCACTGGTCTTTTCCACGCGCTGCCCGGCGCACGCGGCAAGCAGGTCCAGCGCCCGGCCGCGCCCGGGAATGGCGATCGCGGGCTCGAGCTCGACGAGCGGCTTGAGCACGAAGGCCCGCTCGTGCATGCGCGGGTGCGGCAGCGTCAGGCGCGCCGTGCGCTGCTCGGCCTCGCCGTAAAGAAGGAGATCGAGGTCGAGGCTGCGGGGCGCGTTGGGGAAGCTGCGGCTGCGCCCGTGCCGGGCCTCGATGGCCTGCAGCTCGCCGAGCAGCGCCTCCGGGTCGAGCGCCGTGTCGAGGGCCGCCACGGCGTTCACGAACTCCGGCTGCGCGGCGTAGCCGACCGGCGCCGAGCGGTAGAGCGACGAGCGCTTGACGACGCGCGTGCCGGGGATGCCATCGAGCTCGCCGAGCGCCTGCGCCACCTGGCGCTGCGGCCCGTCCAGATTGGAGCCCACGCCGACGTAGGCGAGGCTCACGCCGCCTGGGGCGCCGCGGCGGGGGGTTTCTTGCGGCGCCGGCGCCGGCGCTTGCGCGGGCCCGTTTCGGGCAGCAGCATCGCCTGGCGCGCCTCCGCGTCCGCGGACTGGAAGGCGCGCCACCAGGCCTCGAGCTCCGCCGGCACCTCGCCGCTCGCCGCGCGCAGTGCCAGGAAATCATAGGCCATGCGGAAGCGCGGCGCCTCGAGCAGGCGGTAGGCGCGCTGTCCCGAGCGCATCTCGAAGCGCGGCTGCATCGACCACACCTCGCGCATGGTGGCGGTGAGCTTGCGCGTGATCGCGAGCTTCGCGCACTGGGTGTCGAGCACCTCGTCCATCGCCGTCTCGAGCGCCGGGATCGCTCGCTCGCCGCGCGCCTGGTGCGCCTTCCACGCCGCCAGCACCTCGTGCCAGAGCAGTGCCGCGAAGAGGAACGCCGGCGACACCGGGCGCTCGGCGAGCACGCGCTCGTCGGTCTGCGCCAGCGCCAGGGTGACGAAGCGCTCGCCCAGCGGCTGCTCGAGGATGACATCGAGCAGCGGCAGCAGCCCCTGGTGCAGCCCGACGTCGCGCAGCTGCCGCAGGCAGGCGCTCGCGTGCCCCGAGAGCAGGAGCTTCAGCATCTCGTCGAAGAGGCGCGCCGGCGGG
>Ga0209981_1000061_pt1 | contig 11609 bp, 11 predicted proteins | sample InoplaM1PM_FD_187582 | JGI IMG/M metagenome (GOLD analysis project Ga0209981, IMG submission 187582) | Arabidopsis thaliana rhizosphere microbial communities from the Joint Genome Institute, USA, that affect carbon cycling - Inoculated... | ecosystem: Host-associated > Plants > Roots >... | reverse complement strand
TGCCTCCTGAACCGCTCACTGAGGCTGAATAGGGGTGGTTGAGTATTCCCTCGGGAAGCGAGTCGGTGGTGATTGCCAGACCGCTAGGTGTAGGGCCACTGTCGCCGCCGCAGCCGGCCAGCCCGACTACGGAAATACAACACAGCACCGCTGCACAACAAATAGTACCGCTTACGTTTCCGATCCTCATCGAGATCTTTCCTTCGCACTGGCGGTCGGCAAAGGATCAGCTGAGTGTCAGCGGATTGGCCGCTCATCTTTTGATCTTCAACTCAAGCACCTTGCTCGCTATTTGCGGCGTCGGTGTCGACGAATCCTGCACGGTGAAGGTTAGGGTGTAAGTTCCGTCCGTTCCTGCCGCGGGGGTACCGGTAATTTCACCGGTCGACGCCTCCAGGCTGAGCCCGTCCGGCAGAGGCGGTGAGACTGACCAGGTGAAGGGCGCGACACCTCCCGAGCGGTTCACCCTTCTACTGTAAGAGTGACCGACCTCGGCATCCTGTAACATATTAGTGGTGATCATCAGGGCCGCGCTTACGGCAATCGAGAGATCCTGCGTGTCGGACTGATTCAATGTGTCTCTGACTGTTACTGTGAAATTCCTATTTCCATCATTTGTAGGAGTGCCTGAAATCACACCAGCCGGACTCAGGGAGAGCATCGCCGGGAGCGATCCACCAGAGAGAGTCCAGGTCAGTATCCCTATGCCTCCCGTCACTTGTAACGTCTGATTGTAGGGTTGACCGACTGTTCCTCCCGGGAGGGTAGTGGTCGTGATGACCGGCGGGTTGAGGAGGTTAATGGTGATCGACAGCGCTTGCGTGTCGTCTTGTCCGGCCGCGTCCGCCACTCGGACGGTAAACGTCGATGTGTCCGCTGGCACGATCGGTGTTCCTGAAATCACGCCGGTCGTTTGATTCAAATTCAGGCCGGCTGGCAGGTTGCCTGCGGCGATGCTCCAGGTCAGCCCTCCTGTCCCTCCGGTCGCCTGCAGGGTCTGATTATAGAATTGACCGATCGTTCCTGCTGGCAGCGAGGTCGTCGTAATATTCGGGGCCGGCGGAGGGGCGGGTTGGTTGATTGTGATCGACAAGGCTTGCGTGTCTGCTAGTCCGCCTGAGTCTTGAACCCGGACGGTAAACGACGACGTTCCTGCCGCAGTGGGCGTTCCTGAAATCACACCGTTGATCTGGTTCAAATTCAAGTTCGCCGGGAGTGTGCCTGCACTGATGGTCCAGGTCAGCGTTCCCGTCCCTCCGGTCACTTCCACGGGCCGGCTATAGAATACACCGACGGTTCCTTCCGGGAGCGTGGTCGTCGTGATGCTCGGCGGATTCGGCGGGGGGGGCACTTGGCCGATCGTGATCGACAGGGCTTGCGTGTCCGATTGTCCCCGGGCGTCTGTCACTCCGATGGTAAACGACGAAGTGCCTGCCACAGTGGGCGTGCCTGAGATCGCGCCGGTCGATTGATTCAAGTTCAGGCCCTGCGGGAGTGTCCCTGCTCCTGCAACGATGTTCCAGGCCAGGGGTGGGGTCCCGCCGCTCGCTACCACTGGCCGGTTATAGGCTTGATTGACAGTCCCATTCGGGAGCGAAGTGGTGGTAATTGTCAGCACGGCCGGGGCCGAACGAATCGTTAAGCTGAGCGTTTGTTGGATGGTTTGCGAAGGGGCCGAGTTGTCGCGCAGCGTAAATGTGTGGGTTGTGGTTGCCGCCGTCGTCGGCGTGCCGGTGATCGCGCCGGTTGCCGTGTCCAACGAGAGATTGGCAGGAAGCGCCGGCGAGACGGACCAGGTGTACGGGAGCGCGCCTCCGGAACCGCTGAGTGAAGCCGAATAGGGTTGGTTGATTTCCCCCTCGGGAAGTGAGGTGGTGGTGATCGCCAAACCGCTAGGTGTAGGGCCGCTGTCGCCGCCGCAGCCGGCCAGCCCTAGAACGTAACTACAAGACAAAAGGACGGCCCAAACAATATTACCGATTGAGTATCCGCGCCTCATCGAGAGCTTTTCCTCCTACCTTGCTGCGCCCCATTCGGATCAGTAGAAGCCATTGTAAGAAAATACAAGTGGAAAGGTCTCTACCACTAATGGTGGGGAGCGCAATCAAGTACTTGACTGCGACGCGTTGAAAACAAGATCGACTGCGAAAGCTTGGGCCGTGGCTCCGGCATAAGATCGAGTCATCTGGGCTCGATTGGTGCCTGATTACGATGCGAAAGAGGGAATGAATCAAGTCGTGAAGAGTCCTCGTGGTCAGATGCAAAGTTACTGACCGAATGCATTGGTCGATGGCTGGACCACTGCCTGTGTCTCGTCAATCAAATGACCGCATAGCCTCGTCGGAAAGTATCAGGGCGGGTCAATGGTCAAATCGAGCGGCTGGTTGGCCGTTTGCGGCGTCGGTGTCGTTGAATCCTGCACGGTGAACGTAAAGGTCTGCGGTGCTCCCGTCCCCGTCCCTGGCCCTGGGATGCCGCTAATCTCACCGGTCGCCGGATTCAGGCTAAGCCCATCAGGCAGGTTCGGTGTGACCGACCAGCTCACGGGTGGGAGGCCTCCTGAGCTCTGCAAGGTTGTCGTGTAGGCCTCGCCCTCCTTCGCATTTGGTTGTAGCGGAGACGTTGTCGCGATCGACAGTACGTCGCTGACGATGATCGAGAGATCCTGCGTGTCGGACTGACTCAACGTGTCTGCGACTCGTACGGTGAAATTTGCGGTTTCTGCATTGGTCGGCGTTCCTGAAATCACACCGTTGATCGGGTTGATGTTCAGCCCCTGAGGCAGTGTTCCTGCTGAAATGCTCCAGGTCAGTGCTCCGATCCCTCCGGTCGCTACCACGGGCTGGCTATAGGGCTGACCGACTGTTCCTCCCGGGAGCGTGGTGGTTGTGATATTTGGCACGTTGAATAGGCTGATGGTGATCGAGAGCGCTTGCGTGTCGACTTGTCCGACTGCGTCTGCAACTCGGACGGTAAAATTCGATGTACCTGCCGGCAGGATCGGCGTTCCTGAAATTACGCCTGTTGTTTGATCTAAATTCAAACCTGCCGGCAGATTACCTGTTCCTGGCAGTATGCTCCAGGTCAGCGGTGCGATGCCTCCGGCCGCCAAGGGCTGGTTATAGGTCTGGCCGATGCTTCCACCGGGCAGCGAGGTCGGCGTGATATTTAGCGGAGGGGGTGGGTTGATAATGATCGACAGCGCCCGCGTGTCAGACTGACCCAATGAGTCTGTGACCCTCACCGTGAAGGGGAAGGTTCCTAAACTGGTTGGAGTGCCTGAAATGGTTACACTGGACCCAGTTGAGGGGAGACCGGTGAGACCTGGTGGGAGCGATCCCACAGAAATACTCCAGGTCAGTGTGCCAATCCCTCCGGTTGCCTGCAACGTCGTCGGACCATAGGGCACACCGACTGTTCCACTTGGCAGCGAGGGAGGAACTATCTGTGGCGGGTTGTCTGTCCTAACGAGAATAGAAAGCGCTTGCGTATCAGTTTGTCCGAAATTGTCGGCGACGCGAACGGTGAACGGGAAGGTGCCGGTTGCAGTCGGCATTCCTGTGATCGTGCCGGTGCTTGCAGACAGGGCGAGACCCGGGGGGAGTGTGCCTGTACCTGGCGAAACGATGCTGAAGGTCAGGGGTGCCGTCCCCGTTGCCAGCACGGGCTGGTTATAGGTCTGGTTGATGGTTCCAGCGGGTAACGAGGTCGTCGTAATATTCGGCCCAGCGGGCAAGTTAATGGTAATCGAGAAAGCACGGGTGGCAAACTGCCCCAAGGTGTCTGTGACCCTCACCGTGAAGGGGAAGGTTCCTTGACTGGTTGGAGTGCCTGAAATGGTTACACTCGGTCCAGTTGGGGGGGGAACGATCGTGAGACCTGGTGGGAGCGATCCCGAGATACTCCAGGTGAGTGCGCCAATCCCAGCGGTTGCCTGCAACTGCTGATTGTAGGGCCGACTGAGTGTTCCACCAGGCAGCGAGGTGGTCGCAATTCCTGGCGGGCTGGACGGGTCAATGCGAATCGAGAAAGCTTGTGTGTCCAGTTGTCCACTCGTGTCTGCAACGCGGACGGTGAACGGGAAGGTGCCGGTTGCAGTCGCCGTTCCTGAAATCGCGCCAGTGGTTGCATTCAGATTGAAACCCGGTGGGAGTGTGCCTGTACCTGGGACGATGCTAAAGGTCAGCGGTCCGAACCCACCAACGGTTTGAACAGGCTGACCATAGACCGCGCCGATATTTCCGGCCGGCAGCGAGGTCGTCGTAATTGAGAGCGGAGGTTTGATGGTTAAGCTGAGCGATTGTTCTACCGTCTGGGTAGGGATTGAGGAATCTGCCAGCGTAAATGTATGCGAACTGGTTTCCACCGTGCCCGGTGTCCCGGTGATCGCGCCGCTTTGCGTGTTGAACGAAAGACCGGCAGGAAGCGCCGGCGTGACCGACCACAAGTAAGGGGGCGCGCCTCCCGAGCCGCCGACTGAAGCCGAATAGGGCTGGTTGATTTGCCCCTCGGGAAGTGAGGTGGTGACGATCGCCAAACCTCCAGGTGTAGGCCCACTGTCGCCGCCGCAGCCGCCCAGCCCCAGCACCGAAATACTGGAAAAGATGCCTGCACAAACAATACTAGCGATGATACTTATGCGCTTCATGAAGATGGTTTCCTGCTAGTCGGCACGGACGGCATCCGGTCGATCAGAATCATTGTAAGAAAACACGGATAGAAGGTCTCTACCACTAAGGGAGGGGGCATGTATGTTTTTGACTGCACCTAGAAGTGGACTCGTAGGCCGAACAGGAACATCAGTGAGGAGGCGTTAAAATCGCCGTTCAGTCCGTTTCGTTCAAAGTTCCCGCTATCTCGCTTCCAGGCCATCTCAGTATTGACCGCTAAATTGGATGTGATGGGGAAGTCAAAACCGCCGGCCACGCGGAAGGCGAAGGTATTTGCAAATGAGACGGAGTCATTGCCTAGCTGGGCTCCGTTGCTGAATGAATGGACATTCAGCCCGGCACCCAATGAGGCGTAGGGAATCACCCATTCGAACCCGACAGTATTTCGCATCAGGTCTCGTGTGGGACGCAGTTCTACCACTGGCAGCAGGGAGAACGTAGTCAACGTTCCGACTTCAGCATCACGCGCATTGATCTTGTAGCGTTGCCATTCGAACATGAGTCCCAGCCGTATCCATTCTCTGAGGACGTAATATCCTTCGAGATTGACAAGAGGTCCTGTAGAGGTACCACTGCTCAGATTCTCCAGGATTTGTTGGGTTGGTACGATCAGTCCTGCGCGCAAGCCGAACACGAAGTCGCCCCCGACGGATCGGCCCTTGGCTTGTTCTGAGGCCGCGGCAGGGGCCGGTGGCGGGGCTGCTGCCTTCGCCTCCGTCGCAGGAGTGATGGGGGTGGGGGCGGCCTCCACCTCCTTTGGCGCTTTGGGAGCTGTGCCGGCGGGTTCTTGGGCCCCTTTCGGGACTGCAGGGGCTACGCCGGCAGCCTCTTGGGCCCCTTTGGCCGTTGCGGCTGCGGCGGCGGCGGATGCTGCTACGGCAGCGGCTTCTTCGGGCGAGGCTTTCTCGCCTGTTCCCTTCGGCTTGAGTGCCACACTAATCGGACACCCTATCTCTAAAGTTTCTTTCTTTTCGGGGATGACGAGTTCGCAGATCGCATTCTTATACAGAACTATTTCACAAGGGGCAGGGCCACCAGTGGACTGCTGACATTGAAGATTACTGATATTGATCTCGCAGATCCCACCCTGCGGGCATTGATAGGTAGCAAGTGGCCCACCCTCACCGGAAGTGATCGTCCACGTGCCGTACCGCAGCCCGCGCTTCGCATCCAAGACATTTCCCACTTGGGAAATAATCCAATTCACTCGTGTCGGGAACTCATCCTCTGTGTGTTGTTGCCATTCAAGGGATTTGCTGGCGCATCCCGAGAGCAACAACGCACAAGCCAATGCCCAAATGTATTGCCGCATGCCAATCTCTCCTAAGCGGCCTCGTTTCAGATCGCCGTAAGTAACAAGATTGTTAGCTCGCTGCCAATCAATCGGTCGGCAACAAACGAGGGAGGCACATACTATCCTGGCGATTTTGGACTTCGCAATCTCAATTTAACGTTGGGAAAAGAAAGGGTGTCTGTGGCTAATTCAGACGAGCCGGAAGGCGGTATGCTCCTGGCTGCTTCGCCGGAAAGTGGCGAACCTCAACACCAATTCCTGCAAACACTGCCGATCTGCGCTCTTGAGCTTGGGGAATCGCACGCCAAATGATTCGCCATGGCTCCACGTGACCGTTGCATCAGAGATGCATAGCGGGTCCTTCTCATCGTGAAAATACAGCACGAGTGTCGCGTTAGTGCCGACCATTAGTACCGGCCCCGCGATTTTGCATCCGGTCTTGGACAAATCCACGAGCCAGCCTTGGCCACGAGACAGGCCTATCCGCGCATCCGTCATATAGGAGACGTATATCCGGAGAGGCACACGTTCGGCATCCCGCCGGTCTAGAACCGTTGCGGGCTTGCGGACTCCAAGTTTGTTATTCACTCCTGAGATGACCTGGGCCATATGTTTGTCCAGATGGTGAGATCTCATGGACTCCTCCGTATGGCATTCGTTGCTCCTTAGTACCACTTCAGCTGCATCATCCGTTTCCGCCGTCCGAGCAATTCAGCGGCGGGCACGTCGACTTTGTGATCGCTGATGACATAGCGATTCTTTCCTTGCCCCTTGGCTCGATACATGGCCTGGTCGGCGTCGCGGATTAATTCCTCGCCGGTTTCATTCATATTGGTATTGAAGGCGAGGCCGATACTGGCGCCCACGGTCACGGGCTCGCCGACATCAATGGGGGCTTGCAGTCGCGACAACACGCGTTCCGCAATTGCGGTGGCTTCGGATGGATCGTTCACTTGGTTCAGCAAGAAGATAAATTCGTCTCCCCCATAGCGTCCAACCAGGTCCCCCTGTCTCAAACAGCTTTGAAAGACTCTCGCCACATGACGCAGTACGGCGTCGCCCGCCTTATGCCCGAGGCGGTCATTAATTGGCTTGAAGCCATCTAGGTCGACAAACATGATGGCAAAACGGAAGGTCGGATTATATTGGACGTATTGAACGACCCGGGCGACGCGCTCGAGAAGCTGCGCCCGGTTCGGCAGCCCCGTGAGTAAGTCGCCCTGCGTTCGATATTGCGGCTGTTCCTCCATATTCACAATGCGCTGGATTTCCGCCTGTGCGGTTGTGATTTTGCTCACAAATACCAACGTGATACACAACAAGAGCGACAGGGCGTAGATCTCGTCGGACTCAAGCTGCATCGCCCGATACAGGACCAGCCCATACTCCCCTATAAGCAGCGTGCTCAGCACGCTGAAATCCAATACCGACGGCACATAGGACGCCATCGCCACGAGCAGCACCACCGCCCCAAACAGCCAGAGATCGGTGCTTGCCCCGAAGGTCAGAAACAGGACAGAGGCATTGCTTAAGGTGACAAGGCCGATAAACCAGGCCGTCTCGACGTAGACACGAGGAATGGTCAGAACAAGGAGGGTGAATGTGGCAAGGGCCATGATTAGCCCGGCCTGGACCCGTGAAATGGGCGACACGAGATGGAATCCATAGAGCACCAGGAACATGCTCTGCAGGAGCAGAAGATAGAGCCGCACTCGTGTTGGCCTGATGAGTGGAAGAAAGTGGGTCATCACTGCCCTTTCCTGATGCGCCTGTTTTGTATCTTGAGCCTACCGGATACCGATCCAAGCCGCCTTCCCAGAAAGGGGGATGTGGCGTCCTACAATATTGTTACGTAGTCAATTGTGTCGCTTTTTGCATGCGTTCATGACCCCCCGAAAGGGGAGTGCTGAAGTACCTCTTTCGCGTCTAGCGCGCGACGAGCCTCGCGCTATCCTTTCCCATAGCGAAACTTCATGACTCGCAAAGGAGGATGTATGCGTTGCTCGCGTTGCCAGGGGCTCCTGCTGAAAGATCACTTGTTGGACATGGGAGGCGGCTTCGGAGAGATGTGGGCCCAAAGTTGGCGCTGTGTCAATTGCGGCGCGGTCCACGATGGGATCATTGAACACAATCAATTGGCCAGGCGGGCGGACGTCCCGGTACTCACCAATGGTGAGTCACACACTCAGGACCATGACATCTATCTGGGAGCGGAAGCGTTTATCCGTCCCGCGGCATAAGAAATCACAAGGACAGGATGCGTCCCAGAATTCAAGAGGACAGAGCCGGGTTCACCTTAATCGAACTCGTGGTCTGTCTTGCGATTCTCACCATTTTGGGAATCATCGCGCTGCCGATGCATCGTCATTCCTTAGAGAAGGCCAAAGCTGTTGAAGCAAAACTCGCCCTCTCGGAGGTTGATCGGCTCGAGCAACTGCATTACGCGAACAGAGGCAGCTACACATCGGATCTACAAGAATTGGACTTTAAGCTGTACTCGGCCTTGGAGTACACGCAGCTGTATGTACAAGTCCGGCAAGACGCACAAGGCTGGAGCTACGTCGCCTTAGCGATGCCCTTGGATGGACTCACAGCTGATGCAGAAGTCTCAGCGGTTGCACGAAACGCTGGTGGTCGAACCACAACCCCGTCAAGCATACCCACAACGCTCAAGGGCGGTGGCTCCGCTTGTAGCTTCTGGAGCGGGTGGGCATCAATGGATGGCGGACGTATAGAAGGGGAGGAGAGCATAAGCGCATCTTCAAGTAGTAGTGGTGGGTCGCCCTGCGGAAAAACGAGAGTCGTGAACCACGGGAAAAAGTAAGCGCTCTCAATAATAGCGAGTGATCCATTTACACCAGAGATGAATCTCGCCGGTGGTCAGCACGCAATCCGAGTCGTTGCCTGCGGCTGATAACTTCCTTCTTTCCTGTCCGGCCGGCTCGGTCAACTCGGCCGGCTGGATCTCTTTTTGAGTGATCAATGGTGTGGCGGGTGTAGGTTGGAACGCACAGGAGGTAATGACACATCCAACGCCCAGGGCCAGCAAGGCTACGGTCGCTGGTTTCTGTGCCATGGGCCGTCTCCTGAGCGCGCGGCCTTCGACCCGAAGGCGCGCAACACGTCCTTTATTTGTGAATACCATGCTTCGCAGGACACAGTACTAGGCGTGACCCTGGTTCCAGGTAGTGGAAACAATTTAATGAACGATCATGAGATGCGGAAAGCGATAGGCACGTGCGGCTGTATGCTCAGCTGCTGAATCGTGACTTAGAGCTCTCACTAGTCTCTATCGCCTACACCTTGAATGTGAAATGCAACACCCATCGTGCGATTTTCTAATCACATCGACATCCCTTTGCTTTTAAGACCGCCTAGATAGTGTCTGGCATTCAAGCTGCACGGACTAGGGGGGAACCTCTTAGCCGGGAGGTGACTATGATGCTGGGAAGAGCAACCGGTGCCGTTGTGCTCATAATCAGTCTGACTGTGGTGACTCCACTGTTCGCTGTGACGATGGTCGTCGCCCAATCTCAATTGGGATCGCCATCTCCGAAAACGGTCGTAGGAACAGTCTCTGCAGTGGAGGGAGAATTTCATATGGCGAAGAATTCTCTCGGTGAAGACATTCTCAAGATGGTTGATAAATCCTATGTCATCACCACCCCAACGGGCCAGGAGATCCAGTTGAAGCTCTCTCGTGACACCAAAGTCCCCGCAAGAGCGAATCCTGGGGACCAAATCGAGGCCAAGATTTCCGATAGAGGCCAAATCCTGTCGGTCATGTTAGTCGAGTAAGGCGATCCTGGCTGGTGCAACACGAGACCTCAGTCACGGACCTCCTAGTTTCTTGGAGGAGGGCGATGTTTCATGCTAATCGATCATTCCTCTCCAACCATACTGTTCATCGATCACCATGACGACGACCGGAGGTATTGGGTGCAGCGGCTGAGAATGTCCTCACCCGATTATGTGATCCTCGAAGCGTCCAGTGGAAAGTCAGGCATAACCATTTGCCGGTCGCAGCGGGTCGAATGCATCATCTCAGAATTGACGCTCCCTGACATGTCTGGTTTCGACGTACTCCTGCAGCTGGTTCCCAAGCCACGCCATCCAGAGATCGCGCTCATCTTCCTTACCCGACTCATCCTCGCACCCATGAAGGACCTTGCCCTCAACAATGGCGCACAAGCATATCTGGTTAAGACTCATAGCTCTGGTGATGAACTAGACACTACGATTCACAAAGCGCTTGCGAGCGTTGCTCCGACTCGTAAGGAATCGCGCTGATGCTTGCGAACGGCCCCCTTCATCTTCATTTCTCTTGACCCTCAGCTCCGTTCAGCGTACAAGCGCGCACTGTGCCGGGACTGCCCTCATGGACTGGACTGGCGCAAACACTTATGGAAGGAGTTCGGACATGACCTTTGCGCGCATAGGAATGGTGTTAGCGGGATCGGGGATACTTCTTACGCTTGCGTGCGCGAGTCATACACACTTCCCCGAATCGTCCCTCACCGGAGGAGTATTCGAGGTCAAGATTGACAACTCGCTGATGCCACAGTCGGTGAATGCAAAACGGGGGGACGAAGTGAGATGGATCAATATGAGCAATGCCCCGGTGGATGTGTCAGTGGTCCAAACCCGTGAAGAACTCATCTCATGTCAGAAGGGCTTTGCGTCAACCAACTTGGGATATCTCTTCGGGACATCGGAGTACGAAAACATTGTGATGGCGACGGTACGTCCCAACGAATTTGCCAGCTTGTGTTTCGCAATCCCTGGAAAGTACGTCTACACCGTGCGCAAAGATCCTTCCACAACCGGCTCACTCGACAAGACGAGTGGATCGATCACGATCGAATAACATCGACACGCGCGGATTGATCGCGTCCGATCGACCGGGAGGTGGGAGTCTCTTCAGGAGCACATGCTGGTAAAAACCGCCTCAATTGTTAACGGTCGCTTCGTGGAATAATGGGAAACCGGCGAGCGGTAATGAATCTGCCTCCTAACTCCGACGACGATGCTGACGTAGATTCTTTGGGCTTTCCTTCAGGAAGCATGATGAGAAAGTTGGTCCCCTGACCAACGGTGCTTCGGGCCTCTACGGTGCCGCCGTGTTCTTGAATAATTTGATGGACGATTGACAGGCCGAGGCCCGTTCCCACACGATCGGTGCTTTCATGTTTCGTGGTAAAGAACGGGTCAAAGATATGCGAGAGATCTTCAGGCGCAATTCCACAGCCGGTATCCGCCACTTCGATTTGCACCCATCCGCTCTTGTCGAGGCGAACGACGCGACGAGTGGTAACGGTTAAACGCCCTCCGGTTTTCGCCATGGCGTCGATGGCATTCATGGCAAGATTCATCAGCACCTGCTTGATCTGTTGGCGATCAACCAGCATGGCTGGGAGATCGTCGGTGAGATGTTTCTCAATGGTGATTCCCAGCTTGTCCGCTTTGACCTCGATAAATTGCAAGCACGAGGAGACAATGTTGTTCAGCGATTCTGCGGAAAACTTCGGTTTCATATACCGTGCGTAGTCAAGAATTTCTTCGATGAGACGTTCAATACGCGCAAGATCGTCGACCACCTGGGCGCTGAACGAATCCATGAAATAGGGGTCGTCCCGCCGCGACGG
>Ga0209981_1000056_pt1 | contig 11746 bp, 10 predicted proteins | sample InoplaM1PM_FD_187582 | JGI IMG/M metagenome (GOLD analysis project Ga0209981, IMG submission 187582) | Arabidopsis thaliana rhizosphere microbial communities from the Joint Genome Institute, USA, that affect carbon cycling - Inoculated... | ecosystem: Host-associated > Plants > Roots >... | reverse complement strand
TATTTCTACCGCAAGATCGTTACACCGTTCGAGAACAAGATCACTAGCATAGGTGCTTGCTCTATTATATCCGGTGATGAATCTATTTATTATCTCTCTAATATCTTTCTCATCCAATGATTTTTTATCGATGTTACCAACTAACATGTTGAGGGCATCTATTAAAGTGTCATAACGTTTTGTCTTTTCTTGCCGAATGCTTAAGTCAACTTCTTTATTCTTTGTGAACACATAAGTTATGCCTACTGGTAATACCGCTGCGAGAATACCGATTACTGCAACGATAATTGTTGGGTCAATCTGTTGTACTAACACAGTAACTTAATAATGGTCAATCGCAATTCTTTAAGTTTATGCTAGGATTTTATAGTTATTCATAGAATGAATTTGGTAAAATGTTTGCTTTAACTGTCTCCAGAGAAAAATTAATGCAGCCCCTGTCGCGACACTTCCCGCTGCTCCGATTGAAGCAAAAATGTATGTCCAAGGATCTTCTATCAATATAAGAATCTCCTACCAGGTTATGGATAAGCATTTGAATCTTTTACAGATTTTTTTCGGATAAGAACAAACTTCATTCTCAGATTTACTGATGGATTACGACTCGGTTTAAAAGGTTACAAAATAGAATAAAAAAAGTGGAATTAAGGACTTTTCTATCTTGGATTAATGTCCCCTAGCGAACTAAACGGACTAGATGTTATTGGTGATGAAGATGAAGTTGAGAAATTATTTTCATTTGCGCTTAATGTAGTGCTAGTCGCACTGGCTGCTGAGCAACATGGTGATACGGGTGCATTAATTACGGTGAAGGCTAATGAAATACCACCAGCTACATTGTCGTCGCAGAGAAGTAGAAAACCTCCATTAGTTACGAGTGTTGATTCGCATGGAGGAAAAACGTCATCATGGAGATGTGCTACGATAGTTGAATCTCTGGTTACATCACTAATACCATAGATATCAAAGACCGAAGTAACATAATCTGGATCCCATCCATGGGCGTGGCCTGTATCGTCATCCTTAAGTATAATCGTCTTCATAAATGTGGTTGAAACATCATCACCAGTTATCGTACCGTCTTCTATATCTGAAGTTTTTACCTCGCCGTCTTTTATCTTTGGACTTGTTACCGCATTGTCGGCAATGTCAGCGGTGGTTATCAGTTTATTGTCTGTTTTAGCGATTGCAGGTTTTATAACTTGTAGGTCAGATTGCGGAGATATAGTAAAAACCACAAATGCGATTAGTGTTACAGTTAGTGAGACTTTACAAATTCTGTTAATTGACTTTTTGTGCTTTATTTCTAGTTCACTTTTGATACTGTTCATTGGTTTGGATGCTTATGCCATTCATATGAACATTATAACGGTTGTGAAAAAAATAAAAAGTAGAAACATTGTGTTGAATCTTATTCTAAAATGAATCTAATTTTTGAACATTATTAGCAATTGAAAAAAATAGAAAGAGCGAGTGTTAACTAATTTAAAGCCCCAGCTTCCACTGTTCTTGGTGCGAAGGATAATCCTATTGAGATGCCACCCGCGAGCAATCCTAAAATGATGGTGAGGAATTTTCTCATTGGTATATTTTACCACTGACGCTGTATAAGATCTTGTCAGCTTGGTTTCTGTTCATGGTAACTAATTACATTTATTCCCTTTGATATGATATTCTGGATTAAATCTGGAATGAAATAAAATAGGAGGATAAAAGATAAAATGAGAAAATGCTCAAAATGTGGGAATGAATTTATTGATATTGTAACCCTTTAACAAGGACAAGGTCCAGGTCCAGGACAACACATGCCAGGAGGATCACACTCACGTCCAAGAATAACTACGTCTCCTACTGTTACTACTACCTTTCCATCCGATTTTTTTTCAAATGATACTCCACTCACTTTATTGTCTGTTTTAATTGCTAAAGTTTTTAAAATTATATTGCTACACTCTTCAAGTCGCTCATTAATTTCTTTTGTTAAAATATCGAGCCGTTGTTTATCTTCTACTGCTGGCATTACCCCCTTACTATTGCCGTTTGTCATAAGGACTTTTACACAGATATTATTTAAAAAGTTTTTTGCACTTGAACAATGGCTCTGGAAGTAGCAGTACGATATTAGTGATAGTAAAGATTGCTGTTTTCTTATTATGGCCAATATAGGAAATGCCGACATGTGCCGTGAGTGTGGCCGTATCAACAAATAATTATTTATTATTCGTTAGCAGATTGTTTGTCTTTGCCGAAACACTGGTCACAGAATACCTTTTCATTCCATGAAGCCCTGATGAATTTTTTTTCACCGCATTCACTGCATATCCCTTCTTTACCTACTTCATAGGTTCTATCTCTTGCCATAACACATTATATAGTTGAATTCTAGCATTTATCCTATTCAACGAATAGAATAATCAATCAGTGCTTGTATGCTATTGGTGGTTTCGGCCTATCAAAACCAATAATATTAAATCTCTTTTCTTCCAATTTATCTATCTCTCTTCCTCAAATGATTCATACCTAAAGTTGTTTTAGTCTTTCGCAATATACCTCAAAACCGACTTGATACCATAAAGAAATCGAGAGAATGCATCCTGCTGGTGGTGTTGATTGTGCTGAGTTTGGATCTGCAATGCTATATTATATTATGAGGGATGGGTCCTAATAAACACACATTATCGTACGGGTCCAGAGGGATTTGAACCCTCGACCAACTGCTCCGCAGGCAGCCATTCTATCCAAACTGAACTATGGGCCCAAACTTTTCTAATAGAGTTCCTTATATGAACTAGTTGTGCAATCTATCTATCTCTATCTACATCAATGTTGATCGAAATGTATGAAAGTAGCACATTGAAATCAATTTCATTCCTCAAACAATATATTTAGATAAACTTGATTATCTTAGTAAATCGGTCAACATGGTAAGATCCTTCCTTGAAGAAATCGACAAACACATACTCCTTTTTGATGGTGCTATGGGAACCGAGATACAGAAACTTAAGCCAAAACCAGAAGATTTTCCAAATAACAGAGAAGGTTTCAATGATGGGCTTATTCTATCCAGACCAGAATGGATTGAAATCATACATAGGAGTTATTTAGAAGCAGGTTCAGACTGCATTGAGACAAATACCTTTGGTAGTAACCAAATTAAGCTGCAAGAGTATGGATTTGGAGAACAAACAGTATCAATAAATAAATCTGCCGCACAACTTGCAAACAGGGTAGCCAAGGAATTTTCAAATGAAAAAAAGTTTGTCATAGGTTCAATGGGGCCAACGGGTTATCTTCCAAGCTCAAACGATCCTGACTTGGGGAATATTAGCCTGGATACAATTACAGATGCATTTGATTTGCAAGCTCAAGGTCTAATGTTGGGAGGTGTTGATGTTCTTCTTATTGAAACAAGTCAAGATATATTAGAAGTTAAACTTGCCATAACCGGATCATTTAATGCGATGAAAAAAGTTGGCAAAAAGGTACCCATAATTTCCAACATAACCATGGACAAATACGGTAAGATGTTACTTGGTACAAACGTTCAGTCAGCATATACAACAGTTAGCGACATGGGAATTTCAGTTTTTGGGATAAATTGTTCTACGGGACCAGCTGAAATGGAATCAAGTATCAGATGGCTAGATGAACAAAACGAATTACCAATCCTAGTTATGCCAAATGCAGGAATGCCAATTAATGAAGGTGGCACTGCGGTTTACAAGATGACCTCAAAAGACATGTCACGGCAGCTAGGAGAATTCTTACACAAGTATAAGAGAGTTAGAATGATAGGAGGTTGTTGTGGGACAACCCCAGAGCACGTTAGAGAACTCAGAAAAATATTAAAAACGTATGACTTATAATTCGCAATCGAACAATTGAGAATATATCAATTCTATGTACCTGAAACATGTACCCCGAGTTAGCTCAGCATTAAAGGCTGTAGATTTAACTCAGATTCCTCCGCCTTTAATTATTGGAGAGCGTCTGAACACGCAGGGCTCAAAAAGGGCAAAAAGATTAGTACTGTCAGATGACTTTGACGGGCTGATAGACCTTGGCAGAGAACAAGTAACTGATGGAGCCCATTGTATTGATGTTTGCGTGGCAACAACTGAAAGATCGGATGAGCTCGAATTTATGAAAAAACTGGTGAAAAGATTAAGTCTTGAGGTCGACGCGCCGTTAGTCATTGATTCAACCGATCCCAAAGTGATCACAGAAGCAATATACCAAATTCCAGGAAGGCCTATCATTAATTCTATCAACTTGGAAGGAGATGGCTCTCGATTCCATTTACTTGCACCAATTATGGCAAAATTTGGAATTCCATCGATTTCAATGTGCATTGGACCAAACGGAATGGCCAAGACAGCCGAAGAAAAAACTAAGGTAGCAAGATTACTCTTTGAAACAGGAAAAAAATATGGATTACAACCATGGCAATACATATTTGACGTACTGACCTTCACGCTAGCAACTGGTGAACAAGAATATGCAAATTCTGCAGTTGAGACGCTTAAAGGCATTTCGTCAGTCAAGAAGGAAATTGAAGGTTGTTTCACTACTCTTGGATTAAGCAATATTAGTTTTGGTCTTCCTGTAAGTGCAAGAAAAATAGTCAATTCAGTATTTTTGCATCATGCGCTGAAGGCAGGATTGGATACGGTAATTATTAATGCAAAAGATATAATGCCCATAGGAGAAATTAGTCAGGACCAAATCAAGCTCGCAGAGGATCTTATATTTAATAGGCATGCTAGTGCTCTTTCTGAATTGATATACTATTATGAGAACAAGAATGTTACTGTTACTAATAATTCTCAAAGATTAGAAGAAATAAACAAAAATTGGGATTTTGACAAACGTTGCTACTATCGTATAGTAAATCGAGTGAAGGATGGAATTGAAGAAGACGTGGTTGGATCTATTACTGACAAGCTTGAGAAAAAACTAAAGTCAAAACCGGGAAATATTCAAAAAGAGGAATTGCTAAGGCAATACCCCGAGCTATCTCATGAAGCAGCGGTCCAAACCCTAAATGAAGTATTACTTCCGGCAATGAAAGAAGTGGGTGACAAGTTTGGTGCTGGTGAGTTAATTTTACCTTTCGTATTAAAATCTGCAGAGTGTATGAAATCAGCGGTATCCGAACTTGAAAAATATCTTGTCAAAAAACAGGGAGTAAGCAAGGGTAAACTTGTTTTATGTACGGTGTACGGTGACGTTCATGATATAGGCAAGAATCTCGTAAAAACAATTTTCTCGAACAATGGTTATACCGTATATGATCTCGGTAAACAGGTTCCAATACAACAAGTTGTAGACAAAATTAAGGAAGTACAAGCCGACGCCGTAGGTTTATCTGCATTACTAGTTTCAACTTCAAAACAAATGCAGTTTTTTATAGAAAACGCAAGGCAACTAAATCTCAATATCCCAACATTATGTGGCGGTGCGGCCATAAACAGTGATTACATAAACAGAATTGCAAAGTCAGATGGCGTGTATAAGCCAGGAGTCTTTTATTGCAAAACTGCATTTGAAGGATTGAACATAATGAATAAATTGAGATCTCCTGAAAAAGATAAATTCATTCAGGAATGGAATAATAAAATCAGTAAATTTGATGAAAAGAAAAAAACACAAGTAAAAGCTGATATCGATACACTAGTCAGTAAAGTACGAACTGTAAACCCACCAACCGCACCAAATTTTGATTCACCAATTAAATTAGGCCCTTCAGAAATTAACCTTGACGAGGTATGGCAGTATTTAAATAAAAAATCTCTGTTTGTTCTCTCATGGGGTATAAGAGGAAAATCGGCATCCAAAATTGGCGATCCTGAGGCACTACTATTGGAGTGGAAGAAAAAAGTAATAGAGGAGAGACTTTTCTCGCTGCGTGTAGTATATTCTTACTTTAAATGTCATAATCAAGGTAACAAACTTGTGGTGGATTCAGATAAACAAGGACAAATAGTTTTTGACTTTCCAAGATCATCAAAGCCTAAACGACTGTGTATTACAGACTATTTTGGGAAAGACGATGTTGTTCCATTCCAAGTAGTCTCTGTGGGTCAAAAAACCGTATCAAAAATTGAAGAACTCAATTTAAACAATAATTATACTGATGCCTATTATCTTCATGGTCTGGCAGTAGAAACAGCGGAAGCTCTGGCAGAATGGGTCCACCATCGAATTAGAAGAGAACTAAATATTGATAAAAACAGAGGACTCAGATACAGTTGGGGATATCCAAGTTGTCCAGACACCATGCAACATTATTTAGTGTGGAAACTAATTAATCCAACCACTAGTGGAATCGGTCTTACTTCTGCAGGGCAAATAAATCCAGAGTACTCTACTGCTGCCATTGTAGTTCATCATCCTGATGCAGAATATTTTATACTGTAGATACGGTTAGATTTGAGATAGATAGATAAATGACAATTAGTGATTTTATTTTCTCTTGCGCGACAGATAGTGTGCCGGCTTACTTTACCTATGAGGGTGAAAATATGCTAATCGTACAATCAAAGGAGGGTGCTAAAAACCAGAAAAATGATTTTGAACAGATTGAAGGTTTCATGGGTGCGCTGATATCACACGAGTCTGTACATGTAGTAATAGCAAAATTAGTTGATGGTCAGATTTCTGATTCGTTAGACGATCTTGAAATTGTTGTGGAAAGATTTGGTAAGAAATTGCAGGTTAGCCTAAATAATATGTTCTTTTCAACAGATAGCAGTGGAATTATCACAAAGTAAATAGTAATCTTGTTACTCAGTTGTTATTTTGGCATGCAGCCTTCAATGATTTAATATATTTTTTCAATTTATTTTGTAAGTAATCAATACTGTCATCTTTATTATCATCAATCAATTTGATGATGGCACTACCAACAATCACAGCATCGGCTCCATATTTGGACATAAGTTTTACATGATTTGGCTGGCTTATTCCAAAACCTACGGAAATATTGTTCTTGTTTGAACTTAATTTTTTTATGTTCCTAATAGCAGTAAGAGTGTATTCATTAAACGAATTTCTCATACCCGTAGTACCGTATACAGACACAACATAGACAAAACCCGTAGAAACATCAAGTGTTCTTTTGATTCTAAAATTTGATGTGTTTGGAGCAACAAGGAATACCGATGCAAGTTCAAGATTCTTCGAATATTCCAGGTACTCTCTGGATTCTTCTATAGTCATATCAGGGAGAACAAAGCCATCCACTCCTGCTTCCTTTGCTATCTCCATGAACTTTCTGAATCCCTTTTTTTGTAGAATATTAGAATATGTCATTATGACAATTGGAAGTTCAGGATATCTCTTCCTGGTCGCCCTAACAATATCCAGACAAATATCCGGATTAATTCCCTTCTTTAACGCTCTAAATGAGGCCTCCTGAATTGTTGGTCCGTCTGCAATTGGATCTGAAAAAGGGATACCTATTTCGATAATGTCAGCACCTCCGTCCACAATTGATGAAATTATTTTCTCACTTGTGCCAGCGTTAGGATAACCTCCCAAAACATAGCATATCAGCCCTTTTTGATTCCTTGATTTTAATTCAGCAAATTTTTTCTCTATTCTATTATTTTCTAATGATAACACTGACTAAGACCTGCCGAGGTATCTTTTTCTAAACTTCATTACTTGATCTATGTCTTTGTCACCTCTACCAGACAATGTAACAATAATATTTTGATCTCTTCTCATTTTTTTTGCCAACTTCATTGCGTATGAAACAGCATGGCATGATTCTAAAGCCGCTATAATACCTTCCAATCTTGAAAGTTTGAAAAACGCATCCAACGCTTCTTTATCATTACAGGTAACATATTCCGCACGTTCAATGTCCTTTAGTTGAACATGCTGAGGACCTACACCTGGATAATCCAAACCTGCCGAAATACTATGTGTATCATTTATCTGTCCAAATTCATCTTGTAAAAGATATGTTCTCATTCCGTGCAGTATGCCCTCTGAACCAACTTTTAGTGTGGCAGAATGTTTTCCTGTTTTTATACCCAGGCCACCTGCTTCAACTCCGTATAATGACACCTTGTTATCATCTAGAAATGGGAAGAAAGTGCCCATTGCGTTACTACCTCCACCTACACAACATACAAGTGCATGAGGAGAACTTGTACTAGCCGTGGTAGTTAAGTTTTTAAGCTGTGATTTGATTTCCTCGCCGATTACGCTTTGAAAATCTCTTACAATCATAGGATATGGGTGTGGGCCCACAACCGATCCTATCAAATAATAAGTATCTTTTACATTTGTTATCCAATCGCGTAACGCTTGATTTATAGCATCCTTTAGTGTTCTTGTTCCAGAATCTACACGGTGTACCTTTGCTCCTAATAGTTCCATCCTGAACAAATTCAATTTTTGTCGTTCAACGTCTATAGATCCCATGTAAATTTCTGCCTTCAACCCAAGAACAGCTGCTGCCATTGCCGTTCCTACACCATGCTGACCTGCTCCAGTTTCTGCAATTATTCTCTTTTTTCCCATTTTCTTGGCCAAGAGGCATTGGCCCAAACAGTTGTTAGTTTTATGTGCCCCGCCATGTAAAAGATCCTCTCTCTTGAGAAAAATCTTTGCACCGCCTACATAATCTGTCAGATTCTTTGCAAAAAAGAGTGGTGTAGGTCTTCCTGCATAATTTTTAAGATAATAGTCAAGTTCCTTCTTAAAACTAGAATCGTTTTTAATTTTTTCGTATGCTTCCTCAAGTTCACTAATCGCCGGAACCAAAGTTTCTGGAATATACTTGCCTCCGTATTTCCCATATTTACCATCTATAGGAAACCTTTGTAAATTGGTCATTTTGATACGGGTTCCAGAAATTGCCGTGAATCTGAGGATTTAAACATAGCATAACTCCTTTATCTTTTCAAAAAAATTCTCTGATTCCATGATGCTTGTGCCAACTAGAAATGCATCAACGCCAATTGATCTTAATTTCTTGATTTCATCAGATTTGGATATTCCGCTTTCACTTATGATAATATTGTTTTGTTTATCAAATGTTTGTAGTAGTTTAATAGTAACGTTGATGTCAACCTCAAGAGTACTCAAATTTCTATTATTAATACCTATAAGTTGCCGTTTATTTTTTAGTATTTCCTTAAACTCATCTTCTGAATGAACTTCGCTAATAACTTCAAGGCCTTTTCTTGTGGCGTAATCAGAAAATTTTTCCATGCTTCCTTCTGCAAATCCCTTGTCAAATACGGTTTTAATTAACAAAATACAATCTGCGCCTATCTTTTTTGCTGCATCAATTTGAACCTCACTAACAATGATATCCTTCATTAACAAAGGCACACTGACACTTTTTCTGACAGATGCAAGATTATTGATAGAACCTTCAAACAAGTAAGACTGAGTGAGTACAGAAATCCCAGCAGCTCCTGATTTTGTCATTTGTATTGCTAGTTCCTCTGGAGTTATCTTGGATTGATCCAGAATTTTGCCTTTTGAGGGTGAAGCAAATTTTATCTCTGAGATAATGGGAACGCGACCGCACGTTAGAATTGTTTTCCTCAGCGAAATTATGGAATGACTTTCATAGTCATATTTGTCTGCATCATACAATCCTTCGTTGACTGCCCTGTAAGAATTGTCAGTTAGAGTTTTTAGTCCCGTTTCTCTGGAAAAAAATTTACTCAAAGTTACACCAGAGAGTAATTTCAGTCCTAATCATATAACTGTATTCGGCTGCATAAGCCATTTAAGTGAACCTAAATTTCGTCACTGATTTTTTATTTTGTGTTAAACAAATGCATCGTGGTACCCTTCGCAACGACAGTGTTGGTATTAGGTGTCTGGCTAAGGACTTCCGAAATTCTTACTAACTTCGACATCGCTTCCATCGGGTTCTTCACGGAGTGCAGGTGCAATTTGCGTACCTATTAATTCCGTCGCTCGCATCAGTTTCTCATGAGGTAATGAAGCAGGGTTCATCATAAAAGTGATCCTGGAGATGCCGCCCAGTGCCTTACTGTGTCTTACGATTTTCTGAATTACTTCACCTGGCTCTCCTATGATAAGTGCTCCTTGAGGACCCATCTGTGCCTCAAAATGGTCACGTGTCATCTTGGGCCATCCACGTTCTTTACCTATCTCAGTCATGGTACGTGAGTATCCAGGAAAAAAGTCATCGGCTGCCTGCTTTGTACTCTCAGCTACATAGCCTAACGAATGTACACCAATTTTTAATTGATCATCTGAATAGCCAGCTTGTCTCCCAGATTCCCTGTAGAGATCGACTAGTGGTTTGAATCGACGTGTTTCGCCACCTATGATTGCGACCATCAAAGGGAGTCCAAGCTGACCGGCACGCACAAATGATTCTGGGCTTCCACCAACACCTAACCATATCGGCAACGGATTCTGTAGGGGCCTCGGATAAATTCCCTGTCCATTAAGGGCAGGCCTATATTCACCAGACCACTGGACGCGTTCATTGTCACGAATATTTAATAACAAATCAAGCTTTTCTGCAAAAAGCGAGTCATAATCTTCCAGCCTCAATCCGAACAAAGGAAACGCTTCGACAAATGAGCCACGGCCTACCACCATCTCTACTCGACCCTGTGACAAAAGATCCAAAGTAGCGAATTCTTGGAACAGGCGCACCGGATCAGTAGCACTCAATACCGTTACAGCACTGGTCAAACGTATGCGTTGTGTTCTTGCCGCGGCTGCTCCAAGGATAACAGTAGGAGCGGAATCAAGAAATTCCTTACGGTGATGTTCTCCGATTCCAAACAAATCCACCCCCATTTTATCGGCATATTCAATTTGCTCGACTAATTTTTTCAAACGCTCAGACGGGCTTAATGATAAGCCGGAGTTATCCCATGCTGCGAAACTATCAATTCCCACTTGCATTATTACGAATCATGTAAGGATATTATATAAATCCGGTAATGGTTCCTTGCACCATTCTGTAGAAATGTTCAAAAAAGAGAATTGAGAAAAAAAATAGTTGAGCAATAATGAAGAATCCTTCAACGCCGAATTCGAATTAGATAAACCTGATCCTCCTCGACTTGACGATGAGCATTGTAAAGCAAAATGTAGACAGATTGAAGATATAGGAAGAACTCGAGATGAGCAAGTTCGTATAGAATTTGGCACACCCAATGAGGGGTCTATAAGCGCAATATATACAGTAACTGTCTTCCACAACGGTGACGGAAATCTCGTAGTTCTGGGAGACAAAATTAAAAATCTGCTGCCCAACTGCGAACTTTCAGATAACAAATGCAAAGGAAAGGTTAAAGCTCAGATCATGATTAAAGGTATTGATAATGATGAGCAGGCAAAGACAAGCGGTGAACTCATTGAACACCTGTATCACGAATGTCAAAATCACAAACTGATAGTAATTGCACCGCATGGCGGCGAGATTGAAGAATACACCGATAAGCAAGCAGAATACGTATGGAGTCAGTTTTCATCTGATCGCGCATCTCTATGGACATGTAAGGGTTTTGGCCGTAAACACCATGCCGATGCATTGGAACGCTGGCACATTACTTCAACTGAAATTAGTGAAAAATCATTCCCGAAGCTTAACTCGATTTCTGGACTGAAGTTTGAATATTCCATTGCCTTTCACGGGTGGAGGCATGATTCCATTTGCGTTGGAGGAAATGCGGGAAATGACTTGATAGGCCTGGTTAAGGAATCAATCGAGAGTGCTCTAAAAGCA
>Ga0209981_1000049_pt1 | contig 12106 bp, 12 predicted proteins | sample InoplaM1PM_FD_187582 | JGI IMG/M metagenome (GOLD analysis project Ga0209981, IMG submission 187582) | Arabidopsis thaliana rhizosphere microbial communities from the Joint Genome Institute, USA, that affect carbon cycling - Inoculated... | ecosystem: Host-associated > Plants > Roots >... | reverse complement strand
CTCCGCTTTCAGCGGCTGAGAGTCCAACACCACTTAGTACACTATCTAAGGCTGCGTTTAATTCAAATTCAGAGGAACTGACCGCGTTGTTGAGATTTGATGTGAGTGTTTCAGTCAGATTACTCAATCGACCAGTTGTATTACTCAATACTCTATGACACATCAATCCTTAGTAATAAAATTTCTCTGTAATTTCAGATCAAGTAGATAAGTACTTCCAATTTTTTTGGGAATGTTCAAGTGTCGGATTGTTCCGTTATCAAGACCGTTTGAAGAAAGAACAATTTTTCAAGGCGGGGAATTGTGAAACTTATTGGCGAAGGATTAGGTAGACAACACTTATACAGTTCAGTAAGCATATAGTAATATGAACACCTTTAGTTTTCAGGGAGTAGAGCAACATACTCGAGCATTTTTGGAGAGTCTACAGCAAAATCCTGGGCCACCACTTTACACATTATCGCCAGAACAGGCGCGTGCTGTGTTGTCTGGACTGCAGGCTAGTATTCCTGTTAAAAAACTTCCAGCTGATATAGAGGATCGCACTATACCTGGAGGCCCTGATGATACAGACGTATCCGTCAAGATAGTTCGGCCGCAGGGCGGTAGCAATGAAACTCTTCCCGTCGTGATATATCTTCATGGTGGAGGGTGGGTTCTAGGAGACTTTAGTACCCACGAAAGATTAGTTAGAGAGCTTGCTAACAGTGTACATGCCGCATTTGTCTTTGTTAACTATACTCCTTCACCAGAAGTCAAATATCCAGTTTCTCTAGAACAGGCGTATGCTGTTACAAAATGGGTTGCACAAAATGGCCAAACCATAAATGTAGACTCTTCAAGACTTGCAGTAGTTGGTGACAGTGTTGGAGGAAATATGGCTGCTGCATTGACATTACTTTCCAAAGAGCGAGAGGGACCAAACATAATTTTTCAAGTACTATTTTATCCAGTTACCGATGCGAGTTTTGAGACAGGCTCTTATGAGGCATTCCAAGAAGATTATTTTCTAACCCGTAAAAACATGAAATGGTTTTGGGATAATTATACTTCAGATAAAACGAATAGGAAGGAACCAACTGTCTCGCCGCTTCAGGCTTCAGTTGAACAGCTCAGAGGACTACCTCCAGCGCTTATCATCAATGGAGAATTTGATGTACTACGAGATGAGGGAGAAGCCTATGCTCACAAACTGATAGATGCAGGTGTCCCGGTAACAGCAGTTCGATATCATGGAACTATACATGATTTTGTAATGTTAAATCCAATTACCGATACTCCACCTGTAAGGGGGGCAATTGAACAGGCTTCTCACATGTTAAGAAAAATATTGTCAAATAGTAAATAACAGAGTATGAAGTACCATGGAAAACGAAAATCCCAAATCGGATCAGTCAATATTCGGTATCCATCACGTTACCGCAATAACTAAAAATCCGCAGGCAAATGTCGATTTCTATACCGACATCGTAGGGCTGAGGTTAGTAAAACTAACAGTTAATCAGGATGATCCTACATCATACCACCTTTACTATGGTGACGGAATCGGCCGTCCTGGCACTATCCTGACTTTTTTTCATTGGCCTGCTTCACCGTTAGGACAAAGAGGAACGAGCGAAGTTAGTGCAACATCTTTTCTAATTCCTAAGGATTCCCTCGAATTTTGGATAAATCATCTCAAGAACAAGAAAGTAAAGTATGAGGGTCCAATCACAAGATTTGGCAAGGAGGAAGAGGTAATAAAATTACATGATCCTGACGGACTGGAATTAGAATTGGTCGCTCATGAATCAGCTAAGAAGAGGGAAATAAATATATGGAAAGGTGGAAATATCCCTGAGAAACATGCAGTAAGAGGATTTTATAGTGTTACCTTATCGGAGGAAGGTTACGAACGAACTTCTTCAGTATTGACTGATGAATTAGGATTTGTTCCCACTCGTCAAGAAGGAAGTCGATTTCGTTTTGAAATTCCTAAACCATCGTCTCCAATTGATGGTAAAGAGAACTTGATTGATGGAGCCCGGATTGTTGACGTATTGTGTCTGCCATACTCCCGTGAGGCGGTTATAGGTATCGGATCAGTCCATCATGTCGCCTGGCGAACACCTACTGATGAGCAACAAAAACACCTACGTTACAAAATTATACAAACTGGACTTAACGCAACGCCTATTATAGATCGATTTTACTTTCATTCAGTATACTTTCGTGAACCAGGTGGTGTCCTCTTTGAAATAGCCACAAACCCTCCAGGGTTCATGGTAGACGAGAAAGAGGAAGAACTCGGCACTCACCTCTCACTTCCTCCTTGGTTTGAGTCCGTACGCGCTGAATTGGAAAAGGTGTTACCCCAAGTAAAGCTCAATGATAAGACAATTGGAGGGAGAAAACAATGACGAACTCGACAGGGTTGGGATTTATACACAATTTTGAAGAACCAAAGAAAGGCGCCGATATGGTCTTGTTTCTATTACATGGAACAGGGGGAACCGAAAATGATATGATTCCGCTAGGAAGAGAGATCAATAAGTCAGCAGCTATATTGAGTCCTAGAGGCAAGATCCTAGAGAACGGAGCACCGCGATTTTTCAGGCGATTAGCCGAAGGCGTTTTTGACATAGACGACTTAAAATTCCGAACAGGAGAATTATCTGATTTTATTGAAAAGGCGTCTGACTTTTATAAATTTAATTTACAAAGGGTTGTGGCTGTCGGATATTCTAACGGGGCAAACATAGCAGCAAGTTTATTACTACTTCGACCAAAGGTAGTATCTGCTGCCATATTGTTCAGACCAATGGTTCCACTAGTACCCGAAATTCTTCCTGATCTTTCAACTAAGAATATTCTTGTCAGCGCTGGATCATACGATCCGATAGTACCAAAAGTAGAAACTGATAGACTGGTTGACCTATTCAAAAAATGTGGAGCAAACATATCTGTGCATTGGGAAAATAGTGGTCATGAATTGAGATCCGAAGAGATTACCGTCGCAAGGAACTGGCTATGCAATCTCTTGAAATAGCATATGTTTTATAAAATGTTTCAAATGATCTTTTGATGTATTCAATTTACTAAAAGATTTTTAGTAAATCTTTAGATCAGATATTTCATAATCTTTTCTTACAGGAGATGACTCAAAGTTGGCTTCCGATTTTAGAACAAAATCCGACAAAAGCTTATTATCTGCGCGGTAATATTCGTCCATTTCTTCCTTAGTCTCCCACAACGTTATAACCATAGTTTCCTGCATGTTTTCAAGATTGTCCATTATTATAAAACCTCTCATGCCTTTGATTTTTTTGTTGATTCCCTCAAAGAATTCCTTTAGATTATCAGTATTTTGTATTCTTTTTCCTTTCTTTAGGTGGACTATATTCAGTTTTGCATATTTTAAATATGGAGACTTCATTCTATGGTCATTTAGGCACTATGACATTTATTTCTGCGCATTTTGTGCTCGCCTCTGAATTCACTAGTGACCAATAATATGCTAACTCCCAAGAAATCTGGCACAACTTGTCGAGTGATAAGATCCTATAGAAATATTAAATATTAATACGATGTTTAAAATTGAATGGCAAATAATGTTTCTGCGTCTTGCGCACCTGGAGAAAACTGGAAATGGTGTTATGTCGAGGAAGTTTTTATTCAATAACAATAAACTTACGCTAATTGTGCGTATCCTTTGAATCTCCTTTATGAGCTAATTCAGATTTTTACAAGCGTTTTTCCCAATTTTTCACCATTGAATAACGCAATGAAAGCTTTTGGTGCATTTTCAAGACCCTCGTATACAGTCTCCTCCCACTTGATATTCCCTTCTTTGATCCATTTGGACATATTGCTACGGAATTCATTCAAGAGGTGGTAGTGATCTCTTACGATGAAACCCTGGATCTTGATTCGTCGCCTTATAGCTAGAAATAGGTTTGATGGTCCTGGTTCTGGTACTGTTGAAGGAAACTGGGGAAAGTTATATTGCGATATCATTCCACAAAGTGCAATTCTGCCAAAAACTTTCATATTGTCAAGTGCTGCCTCCAGATGCTTTCCGCCAACGTTATCAAAATAGATATCGATACCATCTGGGTAAGCTTTCCGTAGTTCTGAAGAAATATTCTCTTCTCCTATCTTTCTGTAATCAAAAGCGTAATCAATGCCTGCTTCGTCAATTAACCACTTTACTTTTTGGGAGGAACTGGTACTTCCTATAACATGACACCCTTTTATCTTTGCAATCTGGCAGGCTGCTGAACCTACTGCTCCCGACGCCGCTGAGACAAAAACAGTGTTAGTGCTGGAATCGCTTAGCTCACCAATTAAAAGTCCCACATATGCAGTAAGTCCTGTCCTTCCCATGATCCCCAAATATGACTGGAGAGGAACGATAGTTGGAGCTATTTTTGATATATCCTTACTGCCCGCAGATACCCAGTATTCTCTCCATCCGAAATTGCTCAGTAAATATTCTCCTACTTCAAATTGACGGTTTTTAGATTCTATAATTTGACCGATACAGTCACCTTCTAGAGTTTTGTTTAATTCAAACGGAGGTAGGTAACTTTTAGTTTCATTCATTCGTCCTCGCATGTAGGGATCCACAGACATCCATACATTACGTACTAAAAACTGTCCCTGCTTCAAATCTGGAACTCTAACTCCGACAAGCTCAAAGTTGTTTTTTGAAGCTATTCCAAGTGGGCGTTCCTTCAAATGGATTTCATATCCAACTCTCTCGTTTAACATAGTGCTATTTTAGGAGGACGTGGATAAATCATTATTCTATTACCAATCTCGGTTTTAAAAAATTCGCTCTGATAACAATCATTTGTGATTATTTTTATTATACTTTAAAGTATATTTTTCTTTGACCATTTAGTTATACTTAAAATCCTCAACTTTATTTAGCAGCTCAAGCCTACATAGGAGAGATGGAAAAAGTAATGGGTTCCTCCGCTATTAGAGCAATGACGAATTTTGTTCAGATTGGAGAGCGAAAAATTGCATATCGGTCCATTGGTAAAGGCTTGCCCATTATAATGGTTAATCGATTCAGAGGAACTTTAGATACTTGGGATCCCGCTTTCCTAGACTCCTTAGCTTCTGAGTTTAATGTTATTACTATTGATTACACCGGGACTGGATTATCAACAGGTGTATGCGCGGCCGACGTTTTTTCAATGGCAAAGGATGTCAAGGATGTTGCTGAGAGCTTAAAGCTGCCAAAAATCATTGTGGCAGGCTGGTCGTTAGGTGGCCTAGTTGCACAAACTGTGACAACCAATTATCCAGAACTAGTGAGTCATAGCATTTTAATCGGGTCGGGTCCTCCGGGAAAGAACACTGGTGTACCAGAAAAGACGTTTTGGGAAAGAGCATTAAAACCTGAAAATGATTTGGAGGATGGGTATGTTCTTTTCTTTGAGCCCAAGTCAGAAGTAAGTAAAAATGCAGCACAATTATCATTCGGGAGAATGGCAAATCGAATAGAAGACTTGGACACTTTTGTGTCAAAGGATTGTTATACTAATCAGGGCAAAGCAATCAGAAGACTTTCGTGAGGATAAGCATGACATCTTAGGAAAGCTCAATGCATCTAAAATTCCTACTCTAGTTTTAATGGGTGATCATGATATATGTTTCCATGTAGAGGACTGGTACAATATAATAGGTAAGTTGCCATTAATTCAGTTAATCGTGCTGCCACAGGCAGGTCACGCAGTTCAACATCAATATCCAGACCTTACGGCAAAATATATTACAGCATTCATCAATAATTCATTAGCATAGATGTTACTAATTAATAAAATCGTCTCAGGCCATCCATTGACCTAATGTATGTCAGACTTGTTACTATTTAACGAAAGATCCTTCGACCTGGCCACGGATTTCTCCATTAGGATTTTTCTCGGTATGAATATTTATGTACAAGCTACCATTTGCGCCCGCCAATGCTAGATCGGATAATTTCTTACCTTTCATAGGACCCTCGAGCATATCAGTTGTAATTGACCCAGTCTCAGAAACGTTATTTCTGGGAGAATCGTATTTGAAAAATGTAACCTCCATTTTCGCCAACCTTACCAAGATGCGTATGCCCTGCGGTTACACCCGTTATGTTTGCGACGTTTATGTTGTATGATACTGAGTCCATGGCTACACTAAAAGCAGAGATCTGAGCCACGCCAACCGCATTTGTTTGGACAGGAGGCACCTCTTGGGTACCTGTGAGTTTTATGATAAATTTTGGTAGTTCTTGTGCTGACGCTGAATCTGTTAAAATATGCATCATTAGTGTCGAAAAAAGTGTTAGCAATACTGCCGCGCCAACAATACCTGCAGATGTTTTTGAAATTCTTTATTTCATTAGCATATTCTCGAGAGCAATACCATTTAGGCTTTTCTCTTTTTGAAAAATTTAGACTGGTGTTATGACAATTTCTGCATACTTAAATAAAACAAAGTGTAAAAAGCAACCAATGAGAGGCACTTATTCAGTTTCTTACATAAAATGTATCGTATTAGTCATGGTGAGCATTTTTCTCGTTGGAATCAGTAATCATCAGATTACCTATGCGCAGCAACAACAACCTAGTACTAATTTTACATCAGCTGAACAGCAACTTCTGTTGAGTGGCATATCCTTTCAGATAGATAATGTGAGTTTTACGCATCATACTGCTACTGTAAACGGAATTCAGTTACATTATGTGATGGGCGGAAGAGGAGATCCTATCGTGCTATTGCATGGTTATCCACAGTCGTGGTATGAGTGGAGGTATGTGATGCCAGATTTAGCCAACAATTATACGGTAATCGCACCCGATCTTCGGGGATTTGGCGATTCCTCAAAACCAATGGCAGGTTATGACGGTAAGACCATTGCAGAAGATATTTATCAATTGATTACTCAATTAGGTTTCAATAAAATATTCATGGTAGCACATGATGTTGGATCTCAACCGGCTTTTTCATACACCGCTGAGCACCCCGACAATGTAACTAAATTGGTGATCATGGATTTTCCATACCCTGGTTTTCTACCACCAGCCTTTGGTCAGAATGGGCCTTGGTGGTTTTCATTTTATCAAACACGTGATATACCGGAAGTTCTCATCCAAGGTAAAGAAAGAGAATATATTTCAACGTTCATGAAAGGTTTAGCTTACAATCCCGATGCAATTACAGAGAAAGATGTCGATGTATGGGTAAGTCACCTTAAAGCTCCTGGTGGTCTACGTGGGTCATTAGAGCATTTCAGAGCTTTTCCCATAGATGCGGTACAGAATAATGAAACGGCCAAGTCAAAGATAACAACACCTGTATTGGCATTAGGCGGAGATATATATCCAGCTTTAGGCGGCGATTATCCAGGTAACTTTGCGTTTAGTTCTTTGCAGTCGCTTGCTACGAATGTAAAAGGAGTCACAGTACCACAATCAGGACACTGGATTCCTGAGGAACAACCGAAATTTGTCGTGGAACAATTATTAAAATTCTTTGGAGAAAAATAAGAAATAAATTCTAGAATTTAAAATTCGCATCCTTTTTTATCAAGTACTCCTAATTTAGTCATATGGACCAAACTCCTAAAATGTTCAACATTATAGTGATTGGAACAGGAGTAGCCGCCTCAACAGTTGCATGGGAATGCCATGGGGCGGGATGGAAAACTGCTATTATCGATTCAAGGCCATTCGGCGGAACATGCGCTCTACGTGGTTGCGATCCAAAAAAGGTGTTGGTGGGTGTCGCTGAATTAATTGATTGGGCCCGTAGAATGCAAGATAAAGGAGTCTCTAGTGAAGTAACAAGAGAACTTAATTTAGACTGGAGTGAATTAATGCAATTTAAACGAACCTTTACTGAACCGGTTCCTAAAGACAGAGAGGACTCCTTCAATAAAGCTGGTATAGTCACATTTCATGGTAATGCCAGATTCGCTGGTCCTAATATTATCAGAATAACCAATGAGGGAAACAACAGTGATCAAACTATTCAAAGTGAAAACATCCTAATAGCTACAGGGGCAAAGCCCGCAAAGCTGAATATCGCGGGTGAAGAAAATGTTGTAACTAGTGACGAATTTCTAGATCTTGATAAATTACCTAAAAACATATTGTTTATCGGTGGTGGATATATTTCATTTGAGTTCGCCCATTTAGCGGCCCGCGCAGGGTCAGAGGTGACAATACTACATAGAGGTAAAACACCTTTAGGCGGATTCGATCCGGATCTAGTTAATATTTTACTGAAAAGAACTAACGAGATAGGGATCAATGTTAAGCTAGAGTCATCCGTAAAAAAAATAGCTACTAAAGATAACGGTAGAAAATTTGCTGTTCACCTTTCCACCACAGAGAATAGTCATGGCGATAATAAAGAAGGCGAAATTATAGAAACAGATCTCGTAGTGCATGGAGCAGGCAGGGTTCCTGATACAGACAATCTAGATTTGCAATCAGGTGGCGTAGAACTTGACGTGAAGGGTGGCATTAAGGTAAATGAATATCTTCAAAGTGTCTCTAACCCATCTGTGTACGCAGCAGGTGACGCAGCTGAGACTCGGGGAATTCCATTAACCCCCGTGGCTGCATATGAGGGACATGTTGTAGCTCAAAATTTACTCGAGGGAAATCATCTAAAACCTAATTATGAAGGAATCCCTAGTGTAGTATTCACTATTCCACCATTAACCTCAGTCGGTCTTCAAGAACATTTAGGAAAGCAATTAGGTCTTCACTTTAAAACTAATTTTCAAGCTACTTCTTCTTGGTACAGTTCTCGTAGAGTAGGGGAAAACTGTTCAGGTTATAAGGTACTAGTTGAGGATACTACTGACCGAATACTAGGGGCTCATCTGCTAGGGACACATTCTGAGGAAGTGATCAATATATTTGCCATAGCAATTAGACTCGGCCTCAAAGCAGACGCGATAAAAAAAGGTATTTATACATACCCTACAAATTCTTATGATATTACATACATGTTATGAATGTGAGATTACGGAATTATTTCATTTTCCTTATCATTCCCACTTGGTAGTAAAATATTCTTTCCTATAGAATTTTTTGTACTCGACCTCTCCATCTAAATAGATCTTTATGAAATCGAGTTATATGTATTCTATTCTTGTATTATTTTATGAACAAATGAGATCACTGTTGATCCCTCGCCAACAGCAGCCGCAACACGTTTAATGCTGCCGCCTCGTACATCCCCCGCCGCGAAAATACCTGGTAAACTTGTTTCAAGCAAGTATGGTTCCCTTTTAAGAGACCAACCTACGGCCCTCAGCTTTTCAGGTGACAGATCAGGACCAGTATTTATAAAGCCTTTTGCATCAAGCATAAGACAATCATTAAGCCAACTGGTGTTTGGATCGGCGCCAGTCATGATGAATATGTGTTTTATGTTGCGCTTCTCGGTCTCGCCTGTTTGATTATTTCTCCAGTGAACTGAATCAAGTTGATGGTTACCCTCAAGAGTAATAATCTCTGTGTTGGACTTCACTACGATATTAGGGGCTTCCTCAATCCTGCTGATTAGATAGCGTGACATACTAGTTGCCAAACTAGCAGATCTTACGAGAACGTAGACTTGTTTTGCTGTCTCTGACAAATAGACGGCAGCTTGACCAGCTGAATTTCCACCGCCAACAACAATTACTTCATCTCCTCCACACAATTGTCTTTCCACAAAAGTGGCACCATAATAAACTCCGGCGCCTTCAAATTGGGAAAGGTGCTCCAATGGAAGTCTTCGATATTGAGCACCTGTTGCTATCAAGACAGTTCGCGCTGGAATTCGAGCGCCGGACTCAGTTTCTACTATGTAGGGCCGATGATCGCAGAGAATTCTTGTTGCCCTAGATATTAGCATCTTAGCACCAAACTTCTGCGCTTGCATATAAGCCCTGCCTGCTAGATCCTGGCCTGAGATGCCGGTGGGAAATCCTAAGTAGTTTTCAATTTTCGAGCTTGAACCAGCTTGACCGCCAGGAGAACTCGTTTCCAGTACTACCACATCCAGTCCTTCTGATGCACCGTACACTGCGGCAGCCAGTCCTGAAGGGCCGGCACCAACGATAACCAGATCACGCGCCTGAGTTTGGTCGATAGACTCGTTGAACCCTAGGCAGTCTGCGATTTCCTGATTATTGGGATTCCGTAATACCACTTGACCGCGACAGATCAATACTGGAATATCACTTGCGGAGGTTTGGAAACTATCCAATAGATTCTGCACGTCAGAGTCTTGTTCCAAATCTACGTAGGAATATGGATGGCCATTCCTCAGTAGAAAGTCTTTAATCCGCAACGTGCCGGCAGAATGAGCTGAACCAATAAGGATAAGGTCTCCCACACCGGCAGCTATTAACTCTACTCTGCGAAGGATGAAAGCCCTCATTAATATCTCGCTGAGCTCAGCATCATTTTGTACTAATCTCAGTAAATCCTTGTTCTGAAGTTCGATTACTTTGCTTGGTACGGTAGCCCGTGCTCGAACAATCGATCGACGACCAGATATCATGTTAACGTCTCCTGTGAATTGGCCGTTGCCATGGACGGTTATGAGAGTCTCGTGGGTCCCGAAAGGGCTCACAATCTCTACTTCCCCTGTCATTATAACAAAAAATGGCATTGGAGTATCTCCTTGTTCAATTAAGATGTCACCGGGTTTGACTGAACGAGTACGGCCGTACAATGCAATACGATCCATCTGAGCCTGCGTCAATTTCGGAAATATTTTCTCAATACGAGATCTAGTAACAGGAAGTCCTTCCCGTGTACCGCTGGTATCCTCACTTCTAGGGTACTTAATCGCCACATACAAAGTTTATTGACTCATGCCAATAAAGGGATCTAATATCCGATTCAAAAATTTGTTTTCTATTTTAAGGTCTTCTTATTTTGATCACTGCACAATCTTTGCATAACAAAAAGGAAGGACCAGGTGGATTATCCTCCATATTCCTTGTGTATTGTGCCACAATTTTTCTGATGCTACCACATTTGTTGCAAGTTGCCATCTTTCCAATGTAATCCCTGAACAGCATAATTTCAATATGGGTGAATGTTATTGCCTTTTAGACTTTGTCCTAATGAGTACAGTAGATCATTCTTGCAAATTTTTCTGTTGTTTTTCTAACTTTTATAAATGCGTGGCGGATAGAACACGATATTGAGTGGGTGGAAAATCGCAAATGAAAGACAGACCATTATTACAAGTTGGTTCATCGGTATAAGTGCGATTTTGCTAGTGTTATATCTGACAGAACCCAAGCCAAATATTGACAAAGAGTGGTTCGATTATTACTTTGAAGCAAGTGCAGTTATTTTTCTAATCGTCTCATTATTCTTGTACCTTTTGTCTGCAACATATCTACTCAAACCATTCTATCAGGATGATGAACCCACGAAAGAGCAACTAAGGCGATCTGCTTTCAATGCTAGACGTGTACAAGTTCCTGGATGTTTTATGATATTCTGGGCCATTGGATTTCTGATCCTACTTAAATTGGAATATTCTAATGCTGTTTTAGCATATTCCATTGTTGCGTTCGGTGCTCCAATACTGTGGTTGATCCTCAGGAGATTTTCCCAGATCAAGTTCTAGTTGGTGCATAATAGATGGAACTTCTTCATTGGCATCATTAGAGAACGTAGTCGACAGTTAACACTCGATCATGCCCCTAACATAACAGTATGGTTCAAAATCCCGTTGGGCCCGCTTTATTCCGCTCAATGAACTGACCCCACTTATCGGCAAGGTTCAAATCCCACGAATCTGGTTTAAAAAAAGTACTGAATCCATTAAGTCCTTTAATTGGTCCCATTTTATACTTGTTTTATAGCTAGTATGTTTAGTAACATAGTTTATGTTAATGTTGGTATGAATCCTTTCCAAAGAAGGGACCAAGCAGATATGAACCGGTATTATAATGAACCAATTCACAAATCAAGTTCACTCTGAAGAATCTGAATTAATTAATTTCTCACTTTTAGTAATATCAGCTAAATGCTTTGATCCTTCGCCCTCTAATTTGCGCATTGTTGCATAAGTATAAAATCCATTCCTCGCCAAGATAAGGGAAGTT
>Ga0209981_1000043_pt1 | contig 12361 bp, 16 predicted proteins | sample InoplaM1PM_FD_187582 | JGI IMG/M metagenome (GOLD analysis project Ga0209981, IMG submission 187582) | Arabidopsis thaliana rhizosphere microbial communities from the Joint Genome Institute, USA, that affect carbon cycling - Inoculated... | ecosystem: Host-associated > Plants > Roots >... | reverse complement strand
GGAGAACAAGCGTGGGGATCAGTAAGCGATAGGCGCGCATGGGGTCTCCGGTTGAACCTCTAGGCCCTCAGATAGTCCCGGCGTCTTCGGGCGCAATGATGGCGGCAGGCGCGGGCAATACCCGCTGCGCCAGGAGGAGGGCGACCATCAGGGTCGCCGAGGCGATGTAGATCGGTAGGCCCGGGGTGTGCCAGCGCGCGTCGTGCCGCACCGCCAGTGAGAAGGTGGTTCCGAAAACCACCGGGCCGAGGATGGACGCGATCCCCTGCAGACTCTGGTTGGCCCCTTGAAGCTGACCCTGTTCGGAAGGTCCGACGCGGCGGCTCATCAGGCCCTGGACGCCCGCCGGCACGAAGTTGATCAAGGCAAAGACCGGGGCGGAGGCCACATAGACCCAGCCCACCGGCGCATAGGCGTAGAGCGCGAAACCCAGGATGCCGCTGACCAGGCCCACCAGAAGCGCTCCGCGCTCGCCGATCCGCGCCACCACAGGCCCGACGGCCACCATCTGGGTGAAGATCGACAGCGCGCCGGTCCCGGTGAGGGTCAGGCTCATGATCAGGATCGACCAGTGGTAGCGGTAACCCGCGTAGAGCACGAAGACGGTGGGCAGCACGTTCTGGGCGAACAGAAACAGGAAGTTGATCCCCGCCAGCAGCAGCAGCTGGGCATGCCGGCGCAGGAAGATCAACGAACCGATCGGGTTGGCCTTTTTCAGAGTAAAGGCGGTGACCCGGCGTTCAGGCGGCAGGGATTCCGGGAGGACCAGGAGACCATAGAGCCAGTTGGCGCCGGTCAGGGCGGCGGCGACAAAGAAGGGCGTCCGCAATGAATAGTAATGAGCCACCAGGCCGCCCAGCACCGGCCCGATCAGGAATCCGAAGCCGAAGGCCGCGCCCATCATGCCGAACGCCTTTGCCCGCCCCTCGGGCGGGGTGATGTCGGCGACATAGGCTCCGGCGGTGGAGAAGGTCGCCGCGGTCAGGCCGTTGATAATCCGCCCGAGGTAGAGCCAGCCCAGGGTGGGCGCCAGCGCCATGAACAGAAAATCGATCGCCAGGCCCCCAAGCGAGACCAGCAGGATGGGCCTACGCCCCACACGGTCGGAGAGCAGGCCCAGGAATGGCCCGGAGAAGAACTGCATCACGCCCCAGGTCGAGGCGAAAACCACATTCCAATCAGACGCCTGGGCGAAGTCACCGCCGGTCATCTGCTTCAGCAGGTTGGGCAGCACCGGAATCATGATCCCGAACGAGATCGCGTTCATCACCGAACTGGCGAAGATGAAACCGAAGGCGGCCTTGCGGTCGGCCCTCGGGCCGCGCGGCGATGGTGCTTCAGTCATAAGGCCCCCGAGCCCGAACATGGCGCGCGGCCAAGGAAGGCGCAACATCAGGGGGCCAATCCGGAGCGGATGACGCCAGTCGAAGTCCATGCGCCACGCTCAGTAGGTGAGCGACGGCGCCAGGTCGGCGAGATTGCCATCGTTGGCCAGGGGAGCGACCCCGATCAGCCTGGCCAGCAGCGGATAGATGTCAACATTGTCAAAGGCCGGTTGGATTGCGCCCTTCCTGAACGCCGGGCCCTCGGCGACGAACAGCGCATTCATCAGCGGATCGTCCGGGTCGAAGCCATGGGCGCCCCTCTTGATCGGATGGGCCTTCGCGTAGGCGTGGGTCATCACGCTCCACCCGGTCTGGCCCAGGCAGACGTAGGGTGGAATCCGGGGATTCGAGCCATAGTGGAGCCGCTTGGGAATGTCCCCCTTGCGCCAGCAGGTCATGTGCGGACGCTTGGCCAGTAGCACCTTGGCGACCTCCGCGTCGTGGCCCTCGAGGGGAACCACGCCGGCCGACTGACCGAGCGACACCGCGCGGAAGCTCCCGGCGGGCAACAGGGCGTCGAGATAGGTGACCCGCTGGGCCGAGGCCGGCGCCATGCCGTGGTCCGAGACCAGGATGAGATTGGTGGTCGCATAGAGCTTGCGGGCTTTCAGCGCGGCCACCAGCCGGCCGATGGCGGCGTCGGTGCGGGTGAGCGCGGCGTTCAGCTCCGGCGCATCCGGTCCGAAGGCGTGGCCGGCGGTATCAACCTCATCGAAATAAAGCGCGATGAACCGCGGGCGTTGGTCGGCGGGCGCCTTTAGCCAGGCCAACGCCTGATCCACCCGCTGGTTCGCCGGGACCTTCTTGTCATAGGGTTTCCAATCTCGTGGCGCGATGCCCCGGATCGGCAGTTCGGACCCCGGCCAGAACTCGGCGGCGGTGCGGACTCCCACCCGCTCGGCGGTGACCCAGATCGGTTCGGACTCATTCCACCAGAAGGGGTCCGTGACGACCGCCCTGTCGGCGGTCGAAAAATGAACCCCGGGCCTGCGAGCATCTTCCATGTGGTTGTCGACGATGCCGCTGCGGTCCGGGCGCAGGCCGGTCACCATCGCATGGTGGTTGGGATAGGTCAGGACCGGATAGGACGGGTGCATGGCCGTGGCCCGCACGCCGTCCAGGGCCAGGGCGGCGATGTTCGGGGTCAGGCTGGGCGCCGCGACCGGCACGAGCGGGATCGCTACCGGCCCGGGGGGCGCCGCCCCCGGAAGAGCCGGCGGCGCAGTTGCCGTGCGGTCCAGGTAGTCGGCCCGGAAGCCGTCGATGGAGATCAGAATCGTCAGCTGCCCCACCGGGGCGCCGGCGGCCAGAGCCGGCGGGCCCGCGATCAGGGCAAGGAGGAGCGCAAGGGCCGCAGCGGTGGATCGAAGGACGCTGGTCATGAGGCCAGCATAGGCCGCAAGCGTGACAGCGCGCACCTATCGAAATGCAAAAGCCCCGGAACTTGCGTTCCGGGGCCTTGAATTGCGGTCGCGCGGCGCGCGATCAGGCGTCGGCGAAGCTTTCCTGGACCGGCCCGGAATCCTTGCCCTTTTCGGCCGGGTCGCGATCCACCAGCTCGATCACCGCCAGCGCGGCGTTGTCGCCGTGGCGGAAGCCGGCCTTCAGCACGCGGATATAACCGCCGCTGCGGTCCTGGTAGCGCGGACCCAGCACGGCGAAGAGCTTGCCGACCTGTTCCACGTCGCGGACGCGGGAGATGGCGATGCGGCGGGCGTGCAGGTCGCCGCGCTTGCCCAGCGAAATCAGTTTCTCGACGAAGGGGCGGAGTTCCTTCGCCTTGGGAAGGGTGGTGACGATCTGCTCGTGCTTGATCAGGCTGGCGGCCATGTTGGCAAACATGGCCGTCCGGTGGGCGGTGGTCCGACCCAGTTTGCGGTGCGCGGAACCGTGACGCATCTCGATATCTCCTGGGCCGTCTGGCCCACCGGGGACGGATCCCTTTCAGGGAGACGCCGTCCTGCCTAACCAATCCCAGCCTGCTCCCGCCTGGGTCAATGCGAAGCGCCGGGACCCTCCGCCGCTGTTGCGGCTTCATCGGGTCCAGGCCGCCTAGGCGGCCCGGAGTCGGCGCAAAAGCCGTCTTACATCTGGTCTTCGAACTTCTTGGCCAGTTCTTCGATGTTTTCCGGCGGCCAGTTGGGCACGTCCATGCCCAGGTGAAGCGCCATGCCGGCAAGCACTTCCTTGATCTCGTTCAAGGACTTGCGGCCGAAATTTGGAGTCCGGAGCATCTCGGCTTCGGTCTTTTGGATCAGGTCGCCGATATAGACGATGTTGTCGTTCTTCAGGCAGTTGGCCGAACGGACGCTGAGCTCGAGCTCGTCGACCTTTTTCAGCAGCGCCGGGTTGAACGGCAGTTCCGGCTTGGCTTCGCCTTCGACCTTTTTCTTCGGCTCTTCGAAGGTGATGAAGATCTGCAGCTGGTCCTGCAGGATGCGCGCGGCGTAGGCCACCGCGTCCACAGGTGTCACCGCGCCGTTGGTTTCCACTTCCAGCACCAGCTTGTCGTAGTCGAGGCTCTGGCCCTGGCGGGTGGGCTCGACGCGATAGGCGACGCGCTTGACCGGCGAATAGAGGGCGTCGACGGCGATCAGGCCGATCGGGCTGTCTTCCGGACGGTTCATCTCGGCGGGGACGTAACCCTTGCCGGTCTGGACCGTGAACTCCATGCGCACCTGGGCGCCGTCGTCCAGGGTGCAGAGCACATGGTCGCCGTTGAGGATCTCGATGTCCGAGGGCACCTCGATCTGGCTGGCGGTGACCACGCCGGGGCCGGTGGCCCGCAGCGTCATCCGCTTGGGGCCCTCGGCGTGCATGCGCACGGCCAGGCCTTTGATGTTCAACACGATGTCGACGACATCTTCCCGCACGCCTTCCAGCGAGGAGAATTCATGCACGACGCCGTCGATCTGCACGGCCGTCACGGCCGCGCCTTGCAGAGATGATAGAAGAACGCGACGCAGGCTGTTGCCCAGGGTCACGCCAAAGCCGCGCTCGAGAGGCTCAGCTACCAGACGCGCCTTGTGGTTCGCGTCGGCGCCGGTCTCGATTTGCGGCTTTTCGGGACGGATAAGCTCGTTCCAGTTTCTTTCGATCACGGATGGGTGTCCCTCGAAACGCAGGATCGCCGGCCGCAATCGCGGTCCGGCGAGGGGAATTACGGTATATGGTTACTCAGACGCGCCGACGCTTAGGCGGCCGGCAGCCGTTGTGCGGAATGGGGGTCACGTCGCGGATGGTGGTGATGGTCATGCCGACCGACTGCAAGGCGCGCAGGGCCGATTCACGTCCGGAGCCCGGACCCGAAACGTTGACTTCCAGAGTCTTGACTCCGTGGTCAGCGGCCTTGCGACCCGCGTCCTCAGCCGCCATCTGGGCGGCGTAGGGGGTCGATTTCCGCGAACCCTTGAAGCCCATCATGCCGGCGCTGGACCAGGAGATAGTGTTCCCCTGAGCGTCGGTGATGGTGATCATTGTGTTGTTGAACGAGGCGTTCACGTGCGCCACGCCGGAAGTGATGTTCTTGCGTTCGCGCCGTTTAACGCGACCCGGTTCCTTGGCCATCGACGAACTCTCTTACTTCTTCTTGCCGGCGATCGGCTTGGCCGGGCCCTTGCGGGTGCGGGCGTTGGTGTGCGTGCGCTGACCCCGAACCGGCAGGCCCTTACGGTGGCGCAGGCCACGATAGCAGGCCAGGTCCATCAGGCGTTTGATGTTGACGGCGGTCTCACGGCGCAGGTCGCCCTCAACAGTGAAGTCACGGTCGATGGTTTCGCGGATCTGCAGAACTTCCTGGTCGGTCAGCTGGTTGACGCGGCGCGCGTCCTCGATGCCGACCTTCTTGACGATGTCCCGCGCCTTAGCCGGGCCAATGCCATGGATGTACTGCAGCGCGATCACAACGCGCTTGTTCGTGGGTATATTGACGCCTGCGATACGGGCCACGGGGTAATCTCTCCTGGTCACGCAAGAGAAGCGCGAACGGCGCCCCGGCCCCTCGCCCCGAAGGTCAAGCCGGTTCGTCCCTTCACGCTCTTCGCGGAAGCGGCTCGTTATAGGGATCGTTGCGCTTGCGTCAACATCTGAAACGCCGATTGGCGAACGTAAAGAGGCGGGCAAAAGGGGCCTCTCGCGCCCCGCCCGTAATCACGCCGTACGCCCGAGACTGTGCCCTCGGGAGGGTTAAGGAAAGCATGAAGCGGCGGTTCGGCGCAATCGGCCACGCATTGGCCGGTTTTCAGGCGCCGGCTCGCGCCCGGCCTTGACGCAGGGCCCGGCAGCCCGGGATGGTCGGCGCATGACCGATCTGCCCGCCTTCATCGCCGGCCTGCCCAAGGCGGAGCTTCATCTGCACATCGAGGGCAGCCTGGAGCCCGAACTGATGTTCGCGCTGGGCCGGCGCAACCGAGTAGCCCTGCCCTTCGCCTCGGTGGAAGCCGTCCGCGCCGCCTACGCCTTCTCCAACCTGCAGGATTTCCTCGACATCTATTACCAGGGCGCGGGCGTCCTTCAGACCGAGGAGGACTTTAAGGACCTGGCCATGGCCTATTTCGCCCGCGTCTCGGCCGACGGCTGCCGGCATGTGGAGATGTTCTTCGATCCCCAGACCCACATCGATCGCGGCCTGCCCTTCTCCGTGGCCGCCGACGGCCTGCTGGCCGGGATGGCCGAAGCGAAGACGACCCTTGGGATCAGTTCCAAGCTGATCCTCTGTTTCCTGCGCCATCTGGACGAGGACGCCGCCTTCGCGACTCTGAAGGCCGCCGAGCCCTGGCTCGACCGAATCGTCGGCGTCGGACTGGATTCGTCGGAAGTGGGCCACCCGCCGTCGAAGTTCGCCAAGGTCTTCGCCGCCGCCCGTGAGCGCGGCCTGAAGCTGGTGGCCCACGCCGGCGAGGAGGGCCCGCCGGCCTATGTCTGGGAGGCGCTGGACCTCCTGCACGTCGACCGGATCGACCACGGTAACCGGGCGTTGGAGGATCCGGCCCTGGTGACGCGCCTCGCCGCCGAGGGCATGACGCTCACCGTCTGCCCGCTCTCCAACCTCAAGCTCTGCGTGGTGGATGACATGACCGCCCACCCCCTGAAGCGGATGCTGGACCTGGGCCTCCACGCCACGGTCAACTCCGACGACCCGGCCTATTTCGGGGGCTATCTGGGGGCGAATTGGCGGGCGGTGGCGGAGGGGGTGAATTTAAGCCGCGAGCATCTTGTGACTCTGGCTCGGAACAGCTTCATCGGCTCGTTCCTGAAGCCTTCAGAGATCGAGGTTCATCTGGCGGCGATCGACGCCCACGCGGCCGGTTAGTTTCTACGAGCGCGGCGCCTCGATGGCCTCATCGATCGCGCGGGCGACGGCCTCGATCGAACCCATGCCGTCCACTTCCACCAGCTTCTTTTGGTCCCGATAGTAGGGCAGCAGCGGCGCCGTCTGGGCGTTGTAGGCGGCAAGGCGCACCGCGAAGCTCTCCGGATTATCGTCAGGACGGCCGCTTTCGGCAAAACGTCCCGCCACCCGGTCCATCAAAGCCTGATCGTCGACCTTCAGGCGGATCACCAGATCGATCCGCGAGCGGCGCTTTTCCAGGGTGGCGTCCAGCGCCTGGGCCTGGGCCAGCGTGCGCGGAAAGCCGTCGAAGATCGCCCCGCCGGCGTTTTCGGCCTCGATGAGGCGCTGTTCGATCATCTCGATGACGATCTCGTCGGAAACCAGCTCGCCGCGCTCCATGATGCCCGCCACCCGCCGGCCGAGCGGCGAGCCCGAGGCGATCGCCGCGCGCAGCATGTCGCCGGTGGACAGTTGAACCATGCTGCGGGCTTCCACCAGGCGCTTGGCCTGGGTGCCCTTCCCCGCCGCGGGGGGACCGAACAGGATGAGATTCATCAGCCCTCTAAATCCCTGTGTCGCGAGCCCAAGAGGCGGACTTCGCGAGCCTCCCTATCGGCCGCGATTGCCCCGCAGCTTCGATTTCTTGATCAGGCCCTCGTACTGGTGCGCCAACAGGTGTGACTGGATTTGGGTCACTGTGTCCATCGTGACGCTGACCACGATCAGTACGGAAGTGCCGCCCATGTAGAAGGGCGCGTTGTAGAAACCGATCATGGCTTCGGGCAGAAGGCAGACGATGGCGATATAGGCAGCCCCGATCACCGTCAGCCGGGTCAGCACGAAATCGAGGTACTCGGCGGTGCGCTTGCCGGGGCGGATGCCGGGCATGAAGCCGCCGTATTTGCGCAGGTTCTCCGCCGTATCCTCCGGGTTGAACACCACCGAGGTGTAGAAGAAGCAGAAGAAGATGATCAGCGCCCCGTAGAGCAGGATGAATGCGGGCCGTCCGTGCTGCAGCTGGCCCACCGCGCCCGGCAGCCACTGGGCCCAGGCCGGCAGGTTGGCGTTGGCCAGGAAACCCATGACCGTCGCAGGCAACAGCAGCAGGGAAGACGCGAAGATCGGGGGGATCACGCCCGAGGTATTGATCTTCAGCGGTAGGAACGAGGTGTCGCCCCCAAACATCCGGTTGCCCACCTGGCGCTTAGGATACTGCACCAGCAGACGACGCTGGGACCTTTCCATGAAGACGATGGCGATGGTTACGCCCACCACCAGCACGAGGAGCGCCAGCAGGGCCAGGGGGTTCATGGCGCCAGAGTGGGCCAGCGAGAAGGCCTGGCTCATGTAGCGGGGGAAGACCGCCACGATCCCGGCGAAGATGATCAGCGACACGCCGTTGCCGACGCCGCGACTGGTGATCTGCTCGCCCAGCCACATCAGGAAGAGGGTCCCGCCGGTGAGCGTCGCCACGGTGGAAAGCATGAACAGGACACCAGGGTGGTCGACGATGCCCTGGCTGGACTGCAGGCCCATGGCGATGCCGAACGCCTGAAACAGCGCCAGCACCACGGTCAGGTAGCGAGTATACTGGTTGAGCGTCTTGCGCCCCGCCTCCCCGCCTTCCTTCCGCAGTTTTTCCCAGGGCGGATAGACCGTCCCCAGCAGCTGCACGATGATCGAGGCGGAGATGTAGGGCATCACGTTCAGCGAGAAGACCGCCATGCGCTGCACGGCGCCGCCCGAGAACATGTTGAACATGCCGAGCACGCCCTTGGCCTGGCCCTCGAATGCCTGGCTGAAAGCGGCGATGTCGATGCCGGGGATCGGGATATAGCAGCCCAGCCGATAGACGATCATCGCCACAAGCGTGAAGATCAGGCGCTTATGAAGCTCCGTGGCCTTCTGGAAGGCCTCGATGTTCATATTGGCTGCGAGTTGTTCGGCGGCCGAAGCCATTCACCAAATCCCCTGGCTCTTGATGCTGCTCAGATAGGACGTACCACGCCCATGAGCAAACGTCGGCGATCATCCGATCGCCGGTCGCAGGCGAAAACCGTCAGGCTTCTTCGGCCACGGCTTCCTTCTTGGTGGTGGTGAGCGTACCGCCCGCCTTTTCCACGGCCGCCCGCGCGGTGGCGGTGGCCGAATAGCAGGTGATGTTGAGCTTGGAGGTCAGCTCGCCCTTGCCCAGCAGCTTCACGCCGTCGAGCTTGCGGCGCACGACGCCCGCCGCGATCAGGGCGTCGGCGTCGATGGCCTTCTTCGCGTCGAGCTTGCCCGCCGCGATCGCCTGTTCCAGGCGCCACAGGTTCACCTCGGCGAAGTCCTTGCGGTTCAGGCTGTTGAAGCCGCGCTTGGGCATGCGCATGTGCAGCGGCATCTGGCCGCCTTCGAAGCCGTGAACGGAGACGCCGGAGCGCGCCTTCTGGCCCTTCACGCCGCGACCGGCGGTCTTGCCCTTGCCCGAACCCGGGCCACGGCCGACGCGCATGCGGCCTTTGACGGACCCTTCGCTGGGCGAAAGTTCATTGAGCTTGGTCATATGTGCCTCTCCTTGGAGATCAATCGCCGGAGCGGGGCTCCGACTCGGCTGATTTTCCCTCCCCTTTATGGGGAGGGTGGCCCGAAGGGCCGGGTGGGGCTGTGTGGGCCAAGCTCGGTCGTCAGAGCTTGAACGCGACTTCCCCACCCTCGGCCGGCAAGCCGGCCTGCCCTCCCCATAAAGGGGAGGGAATTTTCTATTCCACCACTTCGATCATGTGGGCGACCTTGGCGATCATCCCGCGCACCGAAGGGGTGTCCTCGAGGGTGGAGACGCGGCCGGGGCGGTTGAGGCCCAGGCCGACCAGGGTGGCGCGCTGATCCTTCTTGCGGCGGATCGGGCTGCCGGTCTGGCGGACGGTGACGGTTGCCATCGGTCTTATCCTTCGTCGGCGGCGACGGGCGTCTGAGCGCCATCGGCACGGCGGCCGATCACGTCAGAAACCTTCTTGCCGCGCTTGGAGGCGACCTGACGCGGCGAAGACTGAGCCTTCAGCGCTTCGAAGGTCGCACGCACCATGTTGTAGGGGTTGGACGAGCCGACCGACTTGCCGACCACGTCCTGGACGCCCAGGGTTTCCAGGACCGCGCGCATCGGACCGCCGGCGATGACGCCGGTGCCCGGAGGCGCCGAGCGGACCATCACCTTGCCCGCGCCCCAGCGGCCATTGCCGTCGTGGTGCAGGGTGCGGCTTTCGCGCAGCGGAACGCGGATCATCGTCTTCTTGGCTTCTTCGGTCGCCTTGCGGATGGCTTCCGGCACTTCACGCGCCTTGCCGTGTCCGAAGCCCACGCGGCCCTTCTGGTCGCCGACGACCATCAGGGCGGCGAAGGAGAACCGGCGCCCGCCCTTCACGGTGGCGGCGACGCGGTTGATGTGCACGAGCTTCTCGACGATGTCGCTCTGCTCTTCTTCGCGTTGGTTGCGGCCGCCGCGATTGTCGTCTCTACGAGCCATCTAGCGTTCCTTAGAAGTTCAGACCGGCTTCACGCGCGGCATCCGCCAGCGCCTTCACCCGACCGTGATAGAGATAACCCCCGCGATCGAAGACCACGTCCTTGACGCCCTTTTCGATGGCGCGCCTGGCCACCAGCGCGCCCACGCGGGCGGCGGCGTCCTTGTCGGCGCCCTTCTGGGCCTTCTCACCGCTTTCCAGCGAGGAGGCCGCGGCCAGGGTCACGCCGCGCTCATCGTCGATGATCTGGGCGTAGATGTTCTTCGACGAACGGAAGACTGACAGGCGTGGACGCCCGTTGGCCAGCTTCCGCAGGCGGGTGCGGTTGCGCTGGGCGCGCCGCAGGGTGGAATCGCGTGAGGTGAGCGCCATGGCCTACTTCTTCTTGCCTTCTTTGCGGCGGACCTGCTCGCCGGCATAACGCACGCCCTTGCCCTTGTAGGGCTCCGGCGGACGGATGCGGCGGATGCGGGCGGCGGTTTCACCCACCTGCTGCTTGTCGATGCCGGAGATCTTGATTTCGGTCTGCTTCGGCACGGCGAAAGCGATCCCAGCGGGCGCGGGGATGTCCACGTCGTGGGAGAAGCCCAGCTGCATGGAGAGCGCCTGGCCCTTCATCGCCGCGCGATAGCCCACGCCCACCAGTTCGAGCGTCTGCTCGAAGCCCGTCGTGACGCCCACCACCATATTGTTCACTAGGCTGCGGGAGAGACCCCACATCGCCTGGGCGCGCTGGCCCTCGACCCGCTTGGCGAGCAGCAGTTCGCCGCCCTCCTGGCGCACCTCGATCTCTTCGGCGACCGTCCAGGAAAGCTGCCCCTTGGGGCCCTTCACCGTGACCGTCTGGCCGTCGAGCGTCACCGTCACCCCAGCGGGGACAGCGACAGCCTTCTTTCCGATCCGCGACATCTCAGTAGACCCGGCAGAGCACTTCGCCGCCCACGTTCGCGTCCCGCGCGGCCGTGTCCGACATGACGCCCTTGGGCGTCGACAGGATCGAGATCCCGAGACCGTTCTTCACGGGCTTCAGGTCCTTGATCGACGAATAGACGCGGCGGCCCGGCTTCGAGACGCGGCTGATCTCCACGATGACGGGCGCGCCATCGAAGTACTTCAGCTCAACCTCGAACTCGGGGAACGCACCGGGTGTCTCCACCAGATGGTAGCCGCGGATGTAGCCTTCCTCGGTGAGCACGTCGAGGAGACGGGCGCGCATCTTGGACGCGGGCGTCATCACCTTCGAACGGCCACGCATGGCGGCGTTCTTGAGACGGGCGATCAGATCGCCGATGGGGTCGTTGACCATTGCGGGACCCTCCTACCAGCTCGACTTGACGAGGCCGGGGATCAGGCCATGCGAACCGAGGTCGCGCAGGGAGATCCGGCTCATCTTCAGCTTGCGGTAGAAAGCGCGCGGACGACCAGTCACCAGGCACCGGTTACGGATGCGGGTCTTGGACGAGGAGCGCGGCAATTCCGCCAGCTTCAGTCGGGCTTCAAAACGTTCTTCCAGGGGCCGGTTCTCGTCGTTGGCGACCTTTTTCAGGGCGACACGCTTGGCGGCGTACTGCTTGACGAGGGCCTGGACCCGGAGATTGCGGTTGACGGCGCTTTTCTTGGCCATGTTTGCTTTCCTTCCCGCTTAAGCTTGCGCTTGGACGAACGGGAACTGGAATTCCGTGAGAAGCGCGCGCGCCTCGTCATCGGTCTTCGCAGTGGTGGTGACGATAATGTCCATGCCCCACATCTGATCGATCTGGTCGTAGTTGATCTCCGGGAACACGATGTGTTCACGAAGGCCCATGGCGAAGTTGCCGCGACCGTCGAACGAGGTGGGCTTCAGGCCCCGGAAGTCCTTCACGCGGGGCAGCGCGACGGTGATCAGCCGGTCCAGGAATTCGTACATGCGCTCTTTGCGAAGGGTGACCTTCGCGCCGATCACCATGCCCTCGCGCAGCTTGAAGCCGGCGATGGAGGTGCGCGCCTTGGTGGGCACAGGCTTCTGGCCGGCGATCTTCGCCAGGTCGGCCATGGCCGCGTTGACCTTCTTGGAGTCGGCCACGGATTCGCCGATGCCCATGTTCAGGACGATCTTGTCCAGCTTGGGAATCTGCATCTCGTTGGTGTAGCCGAACTGCTCCTTG
>Ga0209981_1000038_pt1 | contig 13432 bp, 12 predicted proteins | sample InoplaM1PM_FD_187582 | JGI IMG/M metagenome (GOLD analysis project Ga0209981, IMG submission 187582) | Arabidopsis thaliana rhizosphere microbial communities from the Joint Genome Institute, USA, that affect carbon cycling - Inoculated... | ecosystem: Host-associated > Plants > Roots >... | reverse complement strand
AGAGGAGGGTGGCGTGCTCGCTATCCGGACATGGATGCATCGCCTGCGCACGGACAAGCGCGGTGCGACTGCAATTGAATACGGCCTTATTGTCGCGTTGATCGCCATTGCCATGATGGGCGGCCTGCGAACCCTCGGCGGTGGCGCCGGCGTCGGAGATGCCGCTTGCGGCGCGCCGGCGATCCCAGCGGGCGCGGGACATCTCGCGCGCCGCCGCCCCCACGGTGTAGACCGGCGCCCGAGTGGGCCAGAGCTGTTCGAAGCGGGCCAGCAGGTCCTCTTTGTACGCCTGCGCCAGGTCAGGATCAGCGATGGAGGCGGCGAGCTTCCGCAGCCGGACCTTCAGCGCGGTCTTGCGCTCCGGCGTATCCAGCGGGGCTGCGTCGCGCTCGCGGATGAACAGGGCCTCGGCGAAGGGAGTCGAATTGGCCAGCTGGGCCTTCAGCGCCGCCGGCCCCTGCTCGCGCAGCACCTCGTCCGGGTCCTTGGCGTTCTCGACGATGGCGAACTGGAAGCTGCGCCCGGCCCTGAGCAGAGGCAGCGCGCGGTCCATGGTCCGCGCGGCGGCCTGGCGGCCGGCCCGGTCGCCGTCGAAGCTCAGCGTCGGTTCCGGATGGTGGCGCCAGAGCATCTCCATCTGCTCCTCGCCCAGCGCCGTGCCCATCGGCGCCACGGCCGGGATATTGGCCCGATGGCAGGCGATGGCGTCCATATAGCCCTCCACCACCGCCAGCGGCGGGTTCTCGTCGGCGGGAGCGGCGGCCAGGATCTTGCGGGCCTCGGCCAGGCCGTAGAGCTGGTGGCCCTTGTGGAAGACGCTGGTCTCCGGGCCGTTCAGATATTTGGCGCGGGCCTGGGGGTCCATGGCCCGGCCGCCGAACGAGACCACCCGGCCCCGGGCGTCGGCGATGGGGAAAATGATCCGGTCGCGGAACCGGTCATAGGGCGCGCCGCCCTCCTCCGGGGCGATCAGCATGCCGGTCTCCACCAGCTCGGCGGGCCGGGCCCCCTTGGCGATCAGATAGTCCTTCAGCGCGGTGCGCCCCGGCGGCGAAAAGCCCAGGCGGAACCGCGCCCAGTCCTTTTCCGGCAGGCCGCGCTTTTCCAGATAGGCCCGCGCTTCGCGGCCGGCGGGGCGGCGCAGTTCCGCCTCGAACCACTGAGCGGCGAGCTCCAGCCATTCGGAAAGCCCTTGGCGGACCTTGTCCTGCTCGGCGGCGCGCGGATCGAGCGCCGGCAGCGGGACGCCGGCCTCCGCCGCCAGCCGCTCCACCGCCTCGACGAAGCTGAGACGCTGGGTCTCCTGGACAAAGGCGATGATGTCGCCGGTCTTGCCCGACGAGAAGTCGAAGAACTGGCCCTTCTCGTCGTTCACGTAGAACGAGGGGGTCTTCTCCTTGTTGAAGGGCGAGAGGCCGACATATTCCCGCCCCTGCTTGCGCAGCTTCACGCTCTTGCCGATCACATCGGATGGGCGAAGGCGAGATTTGATCTCGTCCAGGAAGTGCTCGTCAAAGCGCATGGCGGAGCAATCTTAAGGGCCAGTGGCGGGAAGGCCGCAAGGCGTCAGCAAAACCATCCCCAGGAACCTCGTCCGCAGAGGCGTGGTGGAAGGGCGTGGGGTCAGCTCGAAGCCCGGTATCGTCCCCCGCTTCACGGGGATGGCGGCAATTCAGCCTCGAGACCGCAGCCAACCCGGCAGGTCCGAGATGCTGCCGAGCTCCGCGAACCTCGGATGGCCCTGGGGCGCATCGGCCATTTCGTGGGCCCAGGTCAGCGGATAGGGCACATGGGCGGCGAAGGCGCCGGCCTCCAGGGCGGGCAGGATGTCGGAGCGCAGGGAGTTGCCGCACATGGCCGCCTGGGCCGCGCCTGTCCCATGGCGCGCGAAGACGCCTGCATAGGTCGAAGCGTCCTTTTCGCTGACGATCTCCACCGCGGCGAACAGGTCGCCCAGTCCCGAGGCCGCCAGCTTCTGTTCCTGGTGAAGCAGGTCGCCCTTGGTGATCAGCACCAGCCGATAGTCGTCCGACAGCTCCGCCAGGGTTTCAGCGACCCCTGGCAGCGGTTCCACCGGATGGGCCAGCATCTCGCGCCCCGCGGCCAGGATGTCGGCGATGATCCGCCCCTGCGGCTCGCCGCCGGTGACCTCCATGGCGGTCTCGATCATCGACAAAGTGAAACCCTTCACCCCGTAGCCGTAGAGCGCGAGATTGCGCTTCTCCACGGCGGCCAGCCGGGCGTCGAGCACCTCGGGCTGGGCCACGTCGGCCATCATCGCCCGGAACCGGTCATGGGTCAGGCGGAAGATGGTTTCATTGTGCCAAAGGGTGTCGTCGGCATCGAGACCGACCGTCGTGATCCGGGTCATGGGTTCTGATAGCAGCGCGAAGGCGCCGTTCGAAGCCTGCACAATCCGGGCGCGTCGGCGCCCAATCTCTCGGCGCCGCGCGACACCTGTCGGCCGCGCACCCTCGAATTCCCCATGTCGTCAACCCAATCGTCACGGTTGTGGAACATTCGCATGGTGTGAGTCGCGACAGTTGGAGCCTGCTTAAACCCTTATGACCCCTTGGCGTCGGTTCATTCGCCGGCTGGCCGGCTCCGTGATCGCGGAGGCGGAGGTCGAGACGCGGCTGGCGCGCGACCGGCTGCGCGATGCGCTGGAAGCGATCCCGGAGGGGGTCGTGTTCCTCGACGCGGAGGGACGCTATGTTCTTTGGAATAAGACCTACGCGGAAATCTACCATCGGTCCGCCGACCTGTTCGCGCCCGGCGCCCGGCTGATCGACACCCTGCGCGAGGGCGTGCGGCGCGGCGACTATCCCGACGCCATCGGCAACGAGGAGGCCTGGCTCAACGACCGGGTCATCAAGCTCACCACCGCCACCGGGCAGCGCCATGAGCAGCGGCTGGCGGACGGCCGCTGGCTGATGATCGAGGAACGCCGGACGTCGGACGGCGGGGTGATCGGGCTTAGGGTGGATATCACCGAGATGAAACGCCAGGCGGACGCCCTGGCGCAGGCCCTGGCGCACGCCGAGGCCGCCAATCGGGCCAAGAGCGAATTCCTGGCCGATATGAGCCACGAGCTCCGCACCCCGCTCAACGGGGTCTCCGGCCTGCTCCAGGCCCTGGCCCTCACCCCTCTCAGCGAGGATCAGACCTCGCTGGTGCAGGACATCGGCGCCTCAGCGGCGCAGCTCGAGCGGCTGGTGCACGGTCTGCTGGACTATGGCGAGGCCGATCTCACGCCCCATCTGGCGGATCATCAGGGCGGATCGAGTGGCCAGGCGCCGGATGCCGAGGGTGTCCGTGTGCTGGTGGCGGATGACAATCCGACCAACCGCAAGGTCCTGGAGCTGATGCTCTCGGCGGCGGGCGTCCAGCCCACCAGCGTCGAGAACGGCCGCGAGGCCGTGGAGGCCTGGCGCGCCGCGACCTTCGATGTCGTGCTGATGGACCTGCGGATGCCGGTCATGGATGGCCTCGAGGCGATCCGCGCCATCAGGTCGGAGGAGGCCGCGACCGGCCGCGGGGCCACGCCGGTGGTGGTGCTGTCGGCCAACACCGCGCCGCAGGACCTGGACGCCAGCGCCAAGGCCGGGGCCGATGGCCATATCGGCAAGCCGGTGCGGGCCGACGAACTCTTCGCGGCCATCGATCAGGCCATGTCCAAGGCCCCGCGACCCACCCGGGACGATCTGGTCCTGGAATCCTGACCGACATCGGCGTTGGGCTGGATTGACCGGCCATCCGCCAGTCACTACCTACGCGACCGTTTGCCCAACAGGAGTCCCCGTCATGAGCCGCGATCTGTTGCCCGGCGTGACCGGAGTCCTGGCGCTGGCGGACGGCACGGTCCTGCAGGGCCTGGGCGGCGGCGCGATCGGCGAGGCGGTGGGCGAGGTGTGTTTCAACACCGCCATGACCGGCTACCAGGAGATCCTCACCGACCCCTCCTACATGGCCCAGATCGTGGCCTTCACCTTCCCGCACATCGGCAATGTCGGGACCAATGTGGAGGATCGCGAGCAGATGTCGGGGGCGGCCGAGACCGCGGCGCGCGGCGCGATCTTCCGCGATGTTCCGACGCCCCCCGCCAACTGGCGCGCCGACTCCGACCTGGCGGGCTGGATGGCGCGGCGCGGAGTCGTCGGACTGGCCGGTGTCGACACCCGGGCGCTCACCCGCGCGATCCGCGAAACCGGCATGCCGCACGCCGTGATCGCCCATAACCCTGACGGAAAGTTCGATCTCGAATCATTGGTCGCGCGCGCAAAGGCCTGGAGCGGCCTGGAGGGGCTCGATCTGGCCAAGGACGCCTCCTGCCTGCAGCCGTTCGTCTATGACGAGGGCCTCTGGTCCTGGCCCGAGGGCTACGCTGAGCCGCCCGCACAGCCCAAGTACGAGGTCGTGGTCCTGGATTATGGCGTCAAGCGCAACATCCTGCGGGCGCTCACCAGCATCGGCGCGCGGGCGACCGTCGTGCCCGCCGACACCTCGGCCGAGGAGATCTTGGCCCGCAAGCCGGACGGGATCCTGCTCTCCAACGGACCTGGCGACCCGGCGGCGACCGGAGAATACGCCGCGCCGGAAATCCGCAAGCTGGTGGACAGCGGCACGCCGGTGTTCGGCATCTGCCTGGGTCATCAGATGATGGCGCTGGCGCTCGGCGCGAAGACCATGAAGATGGAGCAGGGGCACCACGGGGCGAACCATCCGGTCAAGGACCTCACCACCGGCAAGGTGGAGATCGTCTCGATGAACCATGGCTTCACCGTCGACCGCGCCAGCCTGCCCGAACCGATGGTCGAGACCCACGTCTCACTGTTCGACGGCACGAACGCGGGCCTGGCGCTCAAGGGCCGCCCGGTGTTCAGCGTCCAGCACCACCCCGAAGCCTCCCCCGGCCCCACGGACTCGCTCTACCTGTTCGAACGCTTCGCCGGCCTGATGGACGCCGCAAGGTAGGGATTGGCCACGAACACACACAAATAGACACGAACGGGTGGTGGGAAGCAGCCCGGCCGCAGGCCCTTCCTGACAGGCAAGGCGCCAGATCAGAGGGCAAGCTGGGCTTGCCAAGGGGCAGAGCGCGTTCGTGTGTATTTGTGTGTGTTCGTGGCCAGTCTTATAGGACGAGCCGCTCCACAGTGGCACGAGAAGGAGCCCCGAAGTTCACGAGAAGCCCCACCCTCAGTCCGGTGACACGAAGATAATTCAACACCTGCGCGCGGTGTTCAGGCACGAGATCCCGCATGTGCTTCAGTTCGACGATCACCTTGTCGAAGCAAATGAAATCAGGAGCGTAGGTCTGCCTCAATGGCCGACCCTTGTAGCTCACCTTGAGGGTCGGCTGGGCACGGAACGGAATTCCGCGATCACCGAACTCAAGCGCCAAGGACTCTTGGTACACAGCTTCGAGGAAGCCTCGGCCCATGACGCGGTTCACCTCGAAAATTGCGCCTTGGAGTCGGAACACCTCATCCGCCAGGAGCAAGTCTGTTGTCGTCAGATGACCCATTGCGATCGCACTATGGCGCAAACGGTGATTGAGAACAATACGGGAACGGGAAAGATGTCTGGATTGGCGTGTGGAGTGACCCCTTCCGTGTTCTTTCAGTATTTTCCGTGGCCAATCCTGAGGCCAGCGCCGCCCTAGATCTTCGCCAGCTTGCCCAGGGCGGTGATCGGGCCGGTCGGGGTGTCGACCTTCGGCGAGCCGCCAGGGGGTTCAAGCGAGACGGCCAGCGCCGAGCCGTCCACCAGCGACGGCAGCAGGCTGGACGGCATGGGCATGGAGCGGGTCTTGCCGGGCTCCAATATGCCCAAAGGACGCGGCTTGCCGTCCGATGGGATCACCCACAGTTCATGCACATGACCCGGATCGTTGCCGGGCGTCACCAGCGATGTGACGATCAGCGCCTTGCGGACCGGATCGTAGGCCGCGACGAACAATGGCTGCGGCTGGCCGGTCTGGCTCACCAGGCTGGCGTTTAGCAATTGGCCGGGCGCCGGAGGCTGGATCATCAGCGGGGGCTTGTTGGCCACCGTGGCGGCCAGCACCATGGCCGCGGCGGCAAGCCCCAGAGAGCCCATTGTGGCGCGACGCCAGAAGCGCACCTGACCCATCGCCTTGGCGCTGGCGTTGTCGTTGGCCGGCAGTTCCCGCTCGACCCGGGGCCAGACGCCCGCCGGCGGCGCGACGGCGGCCACCTCATCGACCAGGGGACACAGGCGCTCCCGCCAGGTTTCCACCAGGGCGGCGAAAGCGGGATCGGCGGCCATCCGGGTCTCGGCGCTGCGGCGTTCGAGGGCTGACAGCACGCCCAGGGCGTGTTCCGCCGCGAAGGCTTCGGTTTCGGAGAGTTCGGGCGCTTCGCTCATTGCTCCAGGCACCCCTTGAGCTTGGCGAAGCCGCGGCGGACCCAGCTCTTCACCGTGCCCAGCGGCGTGTCCATCCGACGGGCCAGGGCGTCATAGGTGACGCCTTCGAAAAAGGCGGTGCGGATGACCGTCTCCGTGCGGTCGTCCAGCTCGGAGAGGCAGTTGTGCAGCCGCCCATCTTCGCCGGCCACCACCATCAGCGCCTCGGCGCCGGGGGCCTTGTCGGCGATCTCCATTTCCTCGACCGGCTCAGCATAGGCCAGGGGGCCGCGAGCTCTCAGGCGGTCGATCGACCGGTTTCGGGCGATGGTGGAAACCCACGTCATGACGCTCGCGCGGGTCGCGTCGAACCGATCCGCCCTTCGCCAAACTGTCACAAAGACTTCCTGCAAAACGTCCTCGGCTTCCTCGCGGTCGGAAAGGATACGTAGGCAGACGCCAAAAAGCTTCGCGGAGGTCGCATCATAAAGTTGCCGCAAGGCGCTTCGGTCGCCGCCGCCGATGCGGGACATGAGGTAGGTCAGGTCTTGCGGGGTGGTCGCGACGGCCAAGGTGGGGCGCTCGGTCTCACAATGCGTGTGGATTAGGAAGCTGCCCCCTCACGCGAAAGCAAGCAACCCCCAATGGTTGAGCCTCGACAAAAGTCGGCCTTCCCTTAGGCGGCGCGTTTGGCGCCTCGCGTGGCCGCACGCCTGGCCTGGGCCCGAGCCAGAAGGTCCGACCGACGCTCGGCGGCCGCGGTCTCCAGCGCGGGCAGGATGTCCGCGGCGGCGGCCCTCTGGCGCTCGTCCCCGGTGGCCCCGAGACGGTGGGCGTTCTCGAGCAGATTGAACACCTCCGCGTCGGTGAGCATCGGAATCTTGTCGATTAAGGACATGGCGCTCGTCTCCGCTCTCGCGGTCCGCCACCGGAGCGCCCGCAGAAGACTATATGGCCGGGCGGCGAATTGGTTTCGCCATCATGCGGGATTTTTCGCCGACTTGCCTCCGGTTTGGATTTCCGCCACGGTGAGCGTCATCGAATTCGTTACGGTTCGGCCGTCTTTCCCCGCCCTGATGGACTTGGCTCCGGCCGGTCGATGGGACGCCGGACCTGCCTCCCGACCATCTCGAACTTTGATCGCGGTCCCAAATGCTTGGGCCGGTCGGGAATAACTATCGAAGGACTAACCAGAATGGCTACCGGCACCGTCAAGTGGTTCAATGGCGCCAAGGGCTTCGGTTTCATCCAACCGGATGAAGGCGGCCCGGACGTGTTCGTGCACATCTCCGCCGTGGAACGCGCGGGCCTGCGTTCGCTGAACGAAGGCCAGAAGATCACCTACGAGCTTGAAAAGGATCCGCGCAGCGGCAAGTCCGCGGCGGGCCAGCTTCAGGCCTAGTACCGAGTTCGCGGAGGGCTCGCCCTCCGCCCGATTACGAGTGGGCCGGCGCGCAAACGCCGGCCCATTTCGTTGGGACGAGGATGCCAAAGAGGAACCACGGAAAACACGGAAGGGGATTTCCGGCTCAGCCGCGCGAGCAGACAAGGCGCGCCTTGGCGCGCGTTCATGGCCACTGGACGGGATCAATAATCCCGACCTGCGCCGCCACGATTCCGTGTTTTCCGTGTTTTCCGTGGTTCTCCTTCCTTGCTTCCCAGGCGCCGGGCACAGCCCGCTTGCGCGACCCCGACTCCCTCTCTAAACGGGCGCCTTAACCTGCAGTTCTGACCTGGGGCCGGCGCTTGACCACGCGCGGGGCCTTCGTGCGCGAGAGAAGATGCCCAAACGGACCGACATTTCCTCGATCCTGATTATCGGCGCGGGGCCCATCATTATCGGCCAGGCCTGTGAGTTCGACTATTCGGGCGTCCAGGCGTGCAAGGCGCTGCGGGCCGAGGGCTATCGGATCATCCTGGTCAATTCGAACCCGGCGACGATCATGACCGATCCGGACGTCGCCGACGCCACCTACATCGAGCCGATCACGCCTCAGATGGTCGAGAAGATCATCGCCAAGGAGCGCCCGGACGCGCTCCTGCCCACCATGGGGGGCCAGACGGCGCTCAACACCGCGCTGGCGCTCGACGCCTCCGGGGTCCTGGCGAAGTACGGCGTCGAGATGATCGGCGCCAAGGCCGAGGTCATCGACAAGGCCGAGGACCGCCAGAAATTCCGTGACGCCATGGACCACCTGGGCTTGGAGAGCCCCAAGTCCAAGGCCGCCCACTCTATGGACGAGGCGCTGGAGGGCCTGGAGTTCGTGGGGCTGCCTGCCATCGTGCGGCCCAGCTTCACGCTCGCCGGCACTGGCGGCGGCATCGCCTACAACGTCGAGGAATTCCGCGAGATCGTCGAGCGCGGCCTGGACCTCTCCCCCACCACCGAGGTGCTCATCGAGGAGAGCGTGCTGGGCTGGAAGGAGTACGAAATGGAGGTCGTCCGCGACAAGGCGGACAACTGCATCATCGTCTGTTCCATCGAGAACATCGACCCGATGGGCGTCCACACCGGCGACAGCATCACTGTCGCCCCGGCGCTCACCCTGACGGACAAGGAATACCAGTGGATGCGGCGGGCCTCGATCGCCGTGCTGCGCGAGATCGGGGTGGAGACCGGCGGCTCCAACGTCCAGTTCGCGGTCAATCCCGCCGACGGCCGGATGGTGGTGATCGAGATGAACCCGCGGGTGTCGCGCTCGTCGGCGCTCGCCTCCAAGGCCACCGGTTTCCCGATCGCCAAGGTCGCCGCCCGCCTGGCGGTGGGCTACACCCTGGACGAACTCCTGAACGACATCACCGGCGGCGCCACGCCCGCCTCGTTCGAGCCTTCCATCGACTATGTGGTCACCAAGATCCCCCGCTTCGCCTTCGAGAAATATCCCGGGGCCGAGGCCAGCCTTTCCACCTCCATGAAGTCGGTGGGCGAGGTCATGGCCATCGGTCGCACCTTCGCCGAGAGCCTGCAGAAGGCCCTGCGCGGTCTGGAGACCGGACTCTCCGGCCTCGACGAGATCGAGATCGAGAACGCCGACGACCCGGAGATGGGCCACGCCGCGGTGTTGCGGGCGCTGGGCCAGCCGACGCCGGATCGCCTGCGGGTGATCGCCCAGGCGTTCCGCCAGGGCCTCAGCGTCCAGGATATCCACGCGGCCTGTTCCTACGAGCCCTGGTTCCTGCGTCAACTCCAGACCCTGGTCGCCGAGGAGGCCCGCGTCCGCGCCGAGGGCCTGCCGGACACCGCCCAGGGCTTCCGCGCGCTCAAGGCCCAGGGGTTCTCGGATGCCCGGCTGGCGGCGTTGAGCGGGGTCAGCGAGGCCGGGGTCCGCGCCCAGCGCCAGGCGCTCGGCGTGCGCCCGGTCTTCAAGCGGATCGACAGCTGCGCCGGCGAGTTCCGCGCCGAGACCCCCTACATGTATTCGACCTATGAGAGCGGCAGTCTTGGCCAGGGTCCCGAGTGCGAGAGCGAGCCCACGGGCGCGAAAAAGGCGATCATCCTGGGCGGCGGTCCCAACCGGATCGGCCAGGGCATCGAGTTCGACTACTGCTGCTGCCATGCGGCGTTCGCGCTGGCCGAGATCGGCGTGGAGTCGATCATGGTCAACTGCAATCCGGAGACCGTCTCCACCGACTACGACACCTCCGACCGGCTCTATTTCGAGCCCCTGACGGCGGAAGACGTACTGGAGCTGATCCACGTCGAGCAGCAGAACGGAACCCTCTTGGGGGTGATCGTCCAGTTCGGCGGTCAGACGCCGCTGAAGCTCGCCAAGCCCTTGGAAGACGCCGGCATCCCGATCCTGGGCACCTCGCCCGACGCCATCGACCACGCCGAGGACCGCGAGCGGTTCCAGCAGCTGCTGCACACCCTGGAAATCGCCCAGCCAATCAACGCCATCGCGCGGTCCCGCGACGAAGCCTTCGCGGGCGCCCATCAGGTGGGCTACCCGGTGGTGATCCGCCCCTCCTACGTCCTGGGCGGTCGGGCCATGGAGATCGTCAGGGATGACGAGCAGCTGGACCGCTACATCCGCACCGCCGTGCAGGTCAGTGGCGACAGCCCCGTTCTCATCGACCAGTACCTCTCCCGCGCCACCGAGGTGGACGTGGACGCGCTCTGCGATGCCGACGGCGCGGTCTTCGTGGCGGGCGTCATGGAGCATATCGAGGAAGCCGGGGTCCATTCGGGTGACTCGGCCTGTTCGCTCCCGCCTTTCTCGCTCAAGCCGGAAACCGTCGCCGAGCTGAAGGTGCAGACCGAGAAGATGGCGCGGGCTCTGAAAGTCCGTGGCCTGATGAACGTGCAGTTCGCCATTGAGGAGCCGCACTCCGACAACCCCCGGATCTTCGTCCTGGAGGTCAATCCGCGGGCCAGCCGCACGGTGCCCTTCGTAGCCAAGACCATCGGCCGCCCGCTGGCCGCCATCGCCGCCAAGCTGATGGCCGGCAAGAAGCTCTCCGAGTTCGACCTGGTGGAAAAACCCTACGACCACATCGCGGTGAAGGAAGCCGTCTTCCCCTTCGCCCGGTTTGCGGGCGTCGACACGGTGCTGGGCCCGGAGATGCGCTCCACCGGCGAGGTCATGGGCCTGGACTGGGTGAGGCCGGGCGAGACCCTGGCGCCCGCCTTCGCGCGGGCCTTCGCCAAGAGCCAGCTGGGCGGCGGGACGATCCTGCCCAAAAGCGGCTGCGTGTTCGTCTCGGTGAAGGACGCCGACAAGCCCTGGATCCTGGAGCCGGTAAAGCTGCTGCTCGCTCAGGGGTTCCGCGTCATGGCCACCGGCGGCACCGCCATCTTCCTGCAGGGCGAGGGACTGAAGATCGAGCACGTCAAGAAGGTGCTGGAGGGCCGCCCCCACATCGTCGACGCCATGAAGAACGGCGATGTCCAGCTTGTCTTCAACACCACCGAGGGCCGCCAGTCGCTCGCCGACAGCTTCGAGCTGCGCCGCACCGCCCTGATGATGAAGACGCCCTATTACACCACCGCCGCCGGCGCCCTTGCCGCCGCCCAGGCCATCGTGGCCACGGTCACCGACACCCTGGAAGTGCGGCCTCTGCAGAGCTACGCCTGAGACTGAACGCGCGGGAGATCGCCCATGTGCGAACCGGAGTGGCCCCAGGCGGGGCGCGAGCGGCTGATTGTCCCCGCGCCGGTGGGCATCCGGGGTTCCGAGATTCACGACCCGGAAGCCGACCAACTGGCGAAGCTGGACGCGGGCCATGTGATGATGATGGGCGACAATCCCGCCCTGCCGCGGATGCCGGAGGCGCCGGGCCTGCTCGACTTCTTCCGCCTGCGGTTCCAGGGGATCACCGCGCGCCACCTGCTCACCAGCGCGGCCAAGGCGCTGGAGGCCGGGCTGGATGAGAAGATCGTGCTGGCCTGCCTGTTGCACGACATCTCCAACGGCGGCCTGATCCGCACGGACCATGGCTACTGGAGCGCCCAGTTGATCGCCCCCTATGTGGATGAGGAGGTCGCCTGGGCGGTGCGATACCACCAGGCGTTGCGCTATTTCGCGGACCCGGCGGTAGGCTACGAATACCCGGAGAGCTATCTGAAGTTCTTCGGTCCGGATTACACACCGCCGGCCTATATCCGGCGCGACGCCGAACACGCCCGCGCCCACCGCTGGTACATGAGCTCGCGCCTGGTGACCCTGCACGACATCTACTTCTTCGACGAGACGCCCACACCCGACCCTGAAATCTTCGCCGACCTCGTGGGCCGTCATTTCCGCCGACCCGCTGAGGGCCTGGGCTTCGACGGATCGAGCGTCGCCCACATGTGGCGCACCATGATCTGGCCCAACAACTTCCTCTAGATTCGACCCCCGGTTGACAATTCGTCTGGGGAGCGCAGCCTGCGGCTATAAGCCTGACTGTGACCAGGGGCTTGAGGGCGTGCTCCGGCGGCCCGCGCATAGACCGGCCGGAACGACGCCGATGGCGTCTGCCGCAGTCTGGCAGGGGGAACGAGACCCCCGGCAGATTGGAGGAATGCTATGCAATCTGAACCTCAAGGCGTCCGGCCCCACCGCAATCGTCATCGGGCGGAACAGTTCGAGGGGCTGCTGTCAAAGGCCATGGTGGTCGTCGTGGTGCTGCTCGCCGTCGGCATGGTCTGGATGCTGATGACCGGCGACTCGACCCCCAGTTGGATGCGGTAGGACCGCCAGGCCACCCAGCTATTTGAACTTATTTCAGATCGTCATGGTCGGGCCCTGAACGCGCCCTTGCGCGTTCGGACTCTTGCCGGAAAGAACGGGCCGACCACCCATGATCTCCGTGCTGAAAAGCGTGGCGCGGGAGTTGGAGGCGCGTTCATCGGCGAACGCGCCTGAGTTTGCAGCACCGCCCAAAGGCGGCGCCTTGCCTTTTGCGACGCACAAACCTATCCTCTTCCCCCTCCCGGACGCCTGCGCCCGCGGTCCGAGTTTCTCGAACTTCCAACTAGGGCGAACCCGAGTCACCACCTCTATGGAAAAAGTGCCTATGACCGTCGAGGGCTATCACGCCCTGGACGAAGACTTGAAGCGTCTTAAGACCATCGAGCGGCCCGCCGTGACCGCCGCGATCGGAGAAGCGCGCCTGCACGGCGACCTTTCCGAGAACGCGGAGTACCACGCGGCCAAGGACCGTCAGGGCTGGATCGAGGGCCAGATCGCCGAGATCGAGGACAAGATGGCCCGCGCCCAGGTCATCGATGTCCGGAAACTCTCCGGCAATCAGGTGAAGTTCGGGGCCACCGTCTCGGTGATCGACGAAGACACCGAAGAGAAGGCCCGCTACCAGATCGTCGGCGAGCATGAGGCCGATGTGAAGAAGGGCCGGGTTTCCATCACGTCCCCGATCGCCCGCGCGATGATCGGCAAGGAGAGCGGCGAGGTGGTCGAGGTCAATACGCCCGGCGGCGTCAAGGCCTACGAGATCGTCAAGGTGGAGTGGGTCTGACCCACTCCACATGAGCCCATCCGAGCCTCGCCCCCTGGCCGTCTGGGCCGTTTCCGACGGTCGGGCGGGGATCGAGACCCAGGTCCGCGGCCTGGCCGAGGCCGTC
>Ga0209981_1000036_pt1 | contig 13657 bp, 13 predicted proteins | sample InoplaM1PM_FD_187582 | JGI IMG/M metagenome (GOLD analysis project Ga0209981, IMG submission 187582) | Arabidopsis thaliana rhizosphere microbial communities from the Joint Genome Institute, USA, that affect carbon cycling - Inoculated... | ecosystem: Host-associated > Plants > Roots >... | reverse complement strand
ATTTGTGAGCATTTTGAACATCTATATATGTAGTTGCTTCGATTGTTCCTTCTGGAATATTTATTATTCCGTTAGGATTAAAAGTTATAAGTTCTTGAGTTCTCGAAGTCCCACTTGGACAATAGCTAGTTGCAAATTTCTTATTTTCTACGTGTAGAGTATTAGATATATAAACACCTCTTCCATCTGCTCCTGCTATAACTTCACCACCAGTTGTATCACTAGGCAGACAAAATCCAGAATATGGAGATGATGTTTGAACATTGTTGTTTGTAACTACTACTTTCCACCAACCATCATTTAAAGGTGTTGCAGTTATTATTTGTTCAGCATTATTGTTATAAGTAGAACCTGTATCTAAATCTAATACAGATTGACTATTACCTGTAGCTCCACTACCAAAACATCTGAATCCAATATATCTATGATTCAACTTCTTCACGTAAGATGTAAATGCGTATGGTTGACCTACTGTTGGTGTCATATTTAATCTAAGAAAACTATTGATAGATGTTCCAGATGTGTTAGTTTGGAACTTGAACACACTAGCATTATTAAATGACATGGACTCCATAGTAAGAGTTGTATTGGTTGTATTTCTATCCCATGTTATAACAGAAAATGGAATAACATGATTATATGTACTTTCTTCAATCAATAAACCATTTCCAATGTATCCTGTTTCATATCTAGGAGAGTCTGCTCTAACTACCTTGCCACTCTTTTTATAAGCATTGGATGGTCTAGAAAAAGATATTCCATTACCCATAGTTGATGTGATTTGTTCTGAATTTTGATTTATCATACTCTAGACCCCCTTTATAGTCCTAGATTTCCATTAACATAATTCTTTTCTGGTCTATTAAAATTTAATTTTAAAGTTGTATTCGCATCGATTGGTGTTGGTGCTATTGGTACTACTTGAAGTTCTGCATCAGTTCTAGATACAGAAGAAAATCTAACATCATCGATTATACTGTTAATTGCATCTCCATTATCTGAACGAGAACCTAAGAATATTGCTGTATCTCCAAATGCAGATGGAAGAGTTATAGTTGAACTTGTTGCTTTCAATACTCCATCAATAAACATTGAAACCTCTCCTGCTTTCCATTTACAAGCTAGATAATGCCATCCAGTAGTGGGAACTGTTGTTCCTATTCCAACACCTTCAATTAAAAAGTTTATTCCAGTACCACTTGTATGTATGGAATATCTTCCAGTAGCAGAAGAGTTTCCAGTTGATAAGATTCTTTTCCAAGGTGCTCCACCATTTAAAAGTGTATCACCAAAATATACCCAAGCTTCAAATGTTCCCTCTAAAGGTGACAAAGTAGAATTAGGAACACTTACAAACTCTTGACTTCTTAAACCATGAGTGAAAGAAGTAGCGTATGATTTAGCTTCAACTTGTACATCAGTAATGTAGTATTCTCCATTCTGACCTCCACCTGTTCTACCAATCATGATAGTGTTTGCGGTGTTACCTGCTGTGAAAGTATTAGATACTCTAACCCATTTCCCTGTTCCTGTGTCTGAAAGATTTGTTGCACCTGCTGAATAAGTCATTGTTCCACCATTATTGTTGATATTCATTTGCAAACTTACTTGACCTGTTATAACTTTGCAATAACAAGACATAGTATAGACTGTACCTGCTGTCAAGTTCATAACTTGCTGTATAGCTTGGTTTGCACCAGTTGATATAATATGATAAGCATTTCTACCATCAACAGTTGTGATTTCACTAACTGTAGCTGAACCACCTGCATTAATCCATCCATGCCATCCACTATTAAAAGATGGATTGTTCACATAATTAGAAGTACCTTCTTCAATTTTTAATCCATTCCCAAAATATCCTATGTCATATCTAGGAATATCAACACCTAACAGCTTACCGTTATGGTAAGCTGTAGATGCTCTTTTGACAGTAAACTTACTGTCGTATAATTCTGTACTTCTATTAGATTGAGTTATCACGCTAACTCAACTACTCTCACGTTAGAGTTTGCACCTGCCACAAAGTAAATTGCTGTGGCAATGTTTGCTTTAAATGTGAAAGTTACCGAGTCTCCTGCCAGTAATGGAAATCCATTAGATGTAGTTACGCCTGTTGCACCCCAATAGATTGTAGTATTGGACTCATTATAGATAGTCATAGAGTAGCGGTTAGCTAGTCTAGAACCACCTGCAAAGACTTCCCCTGCTGTTGTTCCAACAGTTTTAACACCTGTAACTGGTGCTTGACCGATTGCTGTATAAGGTCTTGTTACGATTGAACCATCGTCAAATGCGTAAAGACCACCGTTTGTAATTGTAGGCATTATCTATCTTCCTTCCCTATTATTGTCTTACTAATGCGTGTACTAATTCGAATGATGTCTGCGTAGTTGCTCCATTTACATAACGTACACGAACATATTGTGTAACAATCAAATCTTCTAATTGTACAATTTGTCCTGCTGTCAATGGAATAGAACCTGTTGCTCTCCATGTAGAACCATCACGTGATTGTTCCATATAAAGTGTTCCATCGTGAGAAGCATAAGCATATGCTCTGTGACGATTGAAGGAGTTGTTACTTCCTAAGTTAAGCGTAACACCTGTGAATGTTGTGGATGCAGTTAAGTTTGTTGTGCTTCCTACGAAGGAAATTGTTTTATCCATATCGAATGCACCGTCAATACGAACCATCATAGAACCTAAGAACATTTGTGTCTGTGCTGTAGCTCCATTTTGGAACATTACACGAATGTAACGCATATTGATTGGAAACTCGAATGTACGATAGTTACCATCTGATGGGGCAGGAACTCTATGTGTCTCTCTCCATGTAGTACCATCTGTAGATTGTTGGATGTATAAGTGTCCATGACCTGTACCTGCTGTGTGTGCAACAGTTACTCTAAATCTATTATACTGTGGAGATGTACCTGCATCTCTTGAACCTCCTGTATAAAGTTGGTTCGCTGTTAAGTTAGTTGTAGTATCTGTGTAGATAGCATTAGACATAACTGTTCCAACAGTACCACCAACAGTAGCATAGATACCTTGACCTGCTGATGTGTTTCCTCTTCCTGCTGTAATTTCTGCTGTTAATTCTGCATAGTCTACAACTGTTACGAATTGGAAGTTGTATTGTGTAGAAGAAGCAGGAGCAGTTCCTAAGTTTTTTACACGAATGCGAATTTTAAAAATTGCATTAGGGTCTGGAATTTGTTGATGTCTAACATATGAAACATTTCGTCCACTTGCACTATCTAATGCTCTAGAGTGATACCAAACTTCATCTGCGAATAATTCTAACTCAAGAATATTTGTAGATGTAACTGCGTTGGAAATATTTTGACTTGAAGATGCTAAAGGTGTAAGTCCACCATTTTGAGTTAAGTATACTGCATTAGTAGTAGTTGTATTGTCACTACCAGAAATTCTCCATGCAACAGAATGTAATCCATCTGCAACACCAGTTACAGGGTCTACTGAAACTGCTTCAAGGTACATTTCAGTGTTAGCAATTTTTTGGTTTGCTCTAAATGCGAACATTGCTCTGAATGGGTCAGAAAATGTTTCCTTTGTTTGTAAAATAGTTTCTGTATTAATTGTTGTACCAGATGTGATAACCAATTCTCCACCTGTTACTGATACAGCGTGTCCGCTACCTGTTTGAATCGTTTCCCAATTATCTGTATTTAACGCATTGTTTGGGACTGTAAAGCTGTCTTTCCACTTTTTCTGAATAGACTGAATAGGCAACATTCCATCGGAATCTGCCATTGGCTTAGAGCTTCCTGTTCTTTCGTCATAGAAATATAACTCATTTTTTGCAACAGGGAATCTTGTTTCTCTTGTCATTTTTTTCTCTCCTTGTTTTTAATATTGACTAGCAAATTCAAATTCGTAGTCTTGAAGCATAGGTATGAACTGATAAAGACCAGAATAAATATCAAAGAATCTTGTTACTGCTTCTTCTCTTATGGACATATCTTCATCATCAATCATCTCATGAATAAATCCCCATAATTCAAATCCACTATAGTCTTCTATTTCATACTGGTATTCAGCAGTCGTATAATTTTTTGGTTCAATAACAATAATCGAATCACCATCGAACAAAGCTACAGAACCTCTTTTGTTTTTTCCAGAGTAGCAATATACAACGTGCCTACTATCTGTGAAAACACTTGGTAAGTCTCCATAAACAAATGTTCTCAAAATCCACCACCCTCTTGCCGAAAAATATTTAGGGATGATAGAGTCCTCTACCATCCCTAAAAGTATGTATTTACATAAGGTCTGCAATTTCTGCGATTTTACTTCTGTGGATGTTTTGTAATTCAATTTCACCGTAAAGCTCTGTACCTCTGAATACCTCAGACATACGCTTCATACCATTGTCTGAAACATAAATATCTTTATCAATTTGTTGGTGGTAGTCTCCATCGACAATCATCTTTGAGCCTTCACCGACACGTTGTAAACCTAACTTCATTAACTCGCTAGTTAAGTTTTGTGCTTCGAGCACCCAACAAATTGTTTTGTCGCCAGTATCAAAGCCACGTAAGTCCACGTAGGGCAAGATGTCAAGTTTGTTGTCTTGGATTTGTCTTTGAATCTCAATTTCATCTCCAAACTTAGCTTTCAACATTGTTCCTACAGATGATTGAAGAAGTTTTTCTAATCTTCCACCAGTGTAGAAACCAAGCTCCTGTGCGTGTAAAGATGGTACAGGGTTTACAAAGATTACCAGTTTGTAACCTTCGTTCTCAACTAAATACCAAGCTGTGCTTAGTGCAATTAGTGATTTACCGCTACCTGCTCTACCTCTCAGAGATGTAAGTTGATTTTTAAGGATACTGTCTACAGCCATAATTTGGTGCTCATCTCTAGGATGAAATTCTCCAAACTGGAATGTTTTGAATCCTTTACCTAGTTGACCTTTCTTATCACGAAGGGAAACCATGTATTGTCCTGTCCATTTCATGACATCCATTAGCTCTCCATCTACGTCATTATTAATGATTATGTATTCGTTTGTCATTAAATCGAATTGATTGATTCCTAGATTTAGGTAAACACCTTTCAACTCATCTTCTAGCATGAATACTTCTTTGAATCCTTTATGCTCGATATAGTTGTCTTCTTCTAGGTTGACCAATGGTATTTTGTATAAGTCACATTTCTCTTGGATTAACAAGTCGTTGGAAATCATACCATACCCATTGTCTACTGCAACTTGCAATAAAATGTTATCTACATATTCTCCATCGAAGCTTGTATCTAGTGTGAATTTGTAATCTTTCAAATCCATAGTATAATGCTTGTTTTTTCTCATAAAGCGTTTTGCTCTACGAATCTCAAACATTAAAGTTCTATCACTTCTGCGTTTTTTCTCTAAATCTTCAATTTCTCTTAATACATGGGATGTAACTACAACCTCATGCTCTAAAATAATCTCTGGTTTTTTAAGTAGTGCGTTTGTATCAATGATGTATTTCATTGTCCTGTCTCCCCTTGACTATTATCGTTTATTTGTCGTAGTTTCTTAATCCATCTTTCAATTTTTTAGAAGGTTCTAAACCAACTTTGTAGTAGTCTCTACTATACATGATTTCACCTGTCTGTGGATTTCTAATCTTACGACCTTTTGCCTTTCTTACATCTAGTGTAAATAGACCTTTCATTTTCAAGATTCCATACTGTAATAGTCCTTTTACAATATGGTCAAACGTTACTTCAACCAATATTTTAACTTCATCTTTGCGAAGTCTTAATTCACGTGTACGCTCATCTTTCCATACTTCATGAATTAGCTTTGATAAATTCAATGCCATTCACCCCTTTTATTCTTAATATCTTACATTCACTTTTTCTACCAAATCGTAGTTTTGATTGTAAAATCTCAGTAAGCCTTGTTTATCGATTACTACAAGAATTTCTTCCATATAGGCTTCGTTTGTGTAGTCCTCAACTGTACCAAATTTGTTGTACACCTTATATTCTTCAACACTACTATCGATAACAAACACTTCGTTCATGAATACAAATTCATTCTCTGTATTAACATAACACCATTGGGATGCTGTTGAATCTTTTATAATAGCTGTGCTTTTTTCTAACCTTGTGAGTTTGCGTCCCATTATTCAGCACCTCTTTCGCCAAATAACATTTCCTTATCTTCCGATGATAAGCTAGAAAAGGGAACATCTCTTCTTCCACGATGCAATCTATTTGTTTTGTTTCTAGACATAACTTCTTTATCTTCTGTAATATCACTTACATCTTCTTTATGCCAAACAAGATAATTTGCCAAAGAATCTAAGAAAAACTTAACTGAGTCACTTTTCCAATTCGAGCGTAGAATATCTCGCCATTCTTCCGTTAAGTCTTCGACCACCTTGACCTTATCTTCCAAGGCTATACTTTCATCTAGTATGGTCTTCTGCCCATTGGGAAGCTGAATCTTCACAAGTAACAATCCCTTCGTCATTAATTAGTGCTTTGTAGAGCACTTTTGTTCGTATTTTTTGTATTTTATAAAATTCCACCACTGTTGAAATCCCCTTTATTAAGATTTTTTTAAAATATAACCGTTATTGCCCGAAGTGTAATACCACAATTCGTTATTTGTTTCAACTATTTTACAAACAATTCTATCCAACATTTCAAATGTACTATTTCTTTTTAGTCCAAGAATCTCTCCTGCATCCTGTGTTGTATTTCCTTCAAACAAGATTTCTAAAAGTTTTTCTTGTCTTTTTGTAAGTTTCGTATGCTTGATTGTATTATCTAATGAAGCATACAAAACGATAAGCTCTTGATTAAATTCGAATAAATCTCCTGCTTGGTCGATATTGATGTTTATGCTTGCTTGATAAGAAACATCCACTTTACTTCTGTACAAGATGAGGTATTTTACTACATTTTCGTCAGAAAGAGTTAAATGTTCAAACTCTCTTTCATTTTTATGTATGTCGATTGATACAGAACCCAACCCTATTCACCTTCCTTATGTGTATTGTGATGGGTTTGGATTACCTCACCCTCTATAATTATATTATACCATTATTTTTGTGATTTGTCAAAAAAGTGCTATACAGACAGGAAAACCAAATTGGGAGCAGGTAATTGACATTTAGAGGTTATTGTGCTATAATGTATTAAGATAAGCAGGTTGCTTATTCCGACACGAAGGAGATGATATTATGTATATGTATGAGCATTTACAGAACATAGGAAGATTGTACGGTGATGCCTATGTCCAAATACCCAATGGTGTATTTAAAGACTTGGCACAATCAATTAAAAGCAGAAATAGCACAAACATACAGCAATCGTCTTTTGCATATACTTACCTTGTTACTATCGCATTCCTATACAAGTACGCACACTTTGTTGATATCGACAATGGTACTTATATTCAGAATAGCGATATAAAACAAATTCTAGGTTATGGCAAGACCACTAAGACAATCGACAAAGTAATCAAAAAAAATGGCATACTCGACAGCTTGGGATTAGTCCGTACTACTAAGGATTATCCGATAGGTGTTGAGTATGCCGAGACAGGCGATATCGCCCTGAGAGAGTTTATAACAATCAGTATGTTGGATACTGATGATATTAATTATAACACAATAAAAGATATTGTCAAGAATAGGAATTATGAAATTAAAGAGCCGACTTTCTTATTTGAATACGGTGGAGACTTGGGTAGCTTGTACAACTACAACAATACACACCGAATCGATTTGAAGGAGTTTATGAAACTTGTCTACGATGATTCAATGGACAATACAGATTTTATGATGTACTCATTTTTCAAGTCGAAGTGTTATGGGTACAAGGACAATATGAGGTCTATAGCACTTCACAAAATCGTGTTGGAGATGGGAATGAGTAGAGATACCTTTTACATCCATCTTAACAAATTAAAGGAAAAGGGATATGTTACGGTAAACCACAAGGGTTGGAGAATGATGAACGAAAAGAACGATAATCTGGAATCGAATGATTATTACTTTAACAAAATTTAGGAGGTTTGATGCAATTTTTAGGTGGTTGCTTATGTCGACTAATACAATATATATTTATATACGTGATGTATTTTATATGTATTTATATTTAATATAAATTATAAATTATATATAATGTATTAATATATTGTTTATTAGTCGACATTCGCAACCACCTACATATAGTGTCATAAAAATAACCCTACCACTACTGGTAGGGTTATATCTTTAAACCGCTAACTGCCGAAGGATAACGGAGTTGCTGTTCTTAATTTTTACTATTACGTTGCCTGTATGCTTGTTGAAGTGTACATCTGTGATGGCTTCATTGTAATATGGGTTGCTCTTTGCAAGCCGATTAGGTTTGATATGGTCAATGTTCTTATACTCCATAGCTCTAACCATTTTACGGATTACCTCTGTAGAAACTAACCCTTTCGCTACTGTTGCAGTTGTCATGTTACAACACTCTCCCTTTTGTTGTTGTTTTTATCTTTCTAATACAGTATATGTGCGTTTGCCTAAAAGATGCCTGTTTTTATAATTATTTTTTAAAAGATTTATGAACCTGCATTAACACTGAATAAGAGAAGGTAGTAAGGATAATCATAAATGGTAGTTGCCATGCAATTCCCTTTCCGATTTCATCTAGAGCTTGAATGGAAGCTCCGCAAATAGCAATCGGAATGAACTTGAGTCCCAACCAGAATCCGTCTTTATGAAAGTTACTCATCTTATCCCCTCCTTGTCCCTTATTATACACAGGATGTTGTCAAAGGATGTATGGTAAATAATATAAAAAAAAAGATGGGTTACATAGCACCCATCTTTTTCAACAGCTTTATTTGTGTGTTTCTATCCATACTCTTTACAAGTTCGACAAAATCTTCCTTGCTTAATGCGTCAAACGCTTCTACAGGAATATTTGTATTTGTGTCTACTGCTACCAAGTCTTCCAATTTCTTCTGTTGGATGTAATCGTTAAGTGACGTTGCAACGTTGGAGTGGTCGCCTTGTGCTTGAATCGCTTTAAGGTCGCCACCTGTTAATCGGTTAACTTCGTTAAGGCTTGCTTTCTTGAATGAATGGAAGACAATTCTTCTGTCACCGAAACTCATGTTCTCTCTAACATACTTCATCATCTTGTCAACGGTTTTCTTTGTAAGTTCGAAAATTTTTCCATCTTCAACTCTGCCGCTTCTAAACTCCATTAGAGTTTCGTAAAGGTCATCTGTCAATTTTTTGTGCGACCATTTGTTCCCCTTGCCTAATACCTTTGCATACCATTGACCATCGATGTTAATTATCTGATTCCACTTCATTTCCAGAAGTGACTCCTTCCTAAACGCTGTAGCATACGCTAGACGCACCAGAAGGGCTTTCTCAGAGCCTTTACGAGTTTTAGATACTAAACCTATGATAGCCAATACTTCTTCATGAGAGAGCGTGTCGTAGCTCTCCTTGTCATGCTCATCGTAGCGGTCTAACTTAAACCATGATGTCTTGACATCGAATCCATTTTGCTCCAACTTCTCATAGCACTCTTTGATTGCTGTCATGGTATTATTTACCGTAGTACCCTTATACTTCTCCTTCAATGCCACTTGGTATGTTTCGATTTGTTGAGGTGTGAAGATTAAATCCTCTTCAACCAACTCATCGATTTCCTTGCTACGCATTGTGCGGAAGAAATCTTTGATGTGTCTTTCGTAAGTGTTCTGCGTATTTTTGCTGTCTTGACCCTTTCTTGTTAAGTATGTCAATATAGTCGCATATACATTCTTGTTTTCACCTTTAGAATTTAGATGTACAACGTTTCCTAATTTTGCCATATTATCGTCCTCCCATTGTGTACCGAAGTACCTTATAATTAAATTATAGCATACTTGGTATGAATTGTCAACAGATTGTTATGTATATTTTTAAAAGTACGGATAGGTCTGTATTATATAATCCGTTTTAAGACCCCTAGCGTCCATTCTAAGGCACGACAAATCACTTTAGGTGTCTTTATATTCCCTGTCTATAAAAAAGAACCTAGCTCATTCTAGCTAGGTGTGACAAAACCTCTATATAGTTCTCATGATACACTCCGACACCCCTTATCTTATTTTCCTCACATTTTTCGTTGAAGTAAGGTATCCGTCTTTCATCTTCTGTCACGAATAGCACTACTGGAAAATAAGGGGATTCGTCTTCCCATAATCTAGATATCTTGTACTTGCGATATTTTACTATCTTTTCAAGAATCAGAGGAAACCTGTCTTTATGACGAATGTTCTCTGACCCTGTATCATATTCTATATAGGTATTTAAGGTCTTGTCTCCAAACCTTATTGAAGCTGTTACGTCTGGTATGACTACCACCTTGTCATCATAATGAAACTCTCTAGGAATCTCATGCTCCCATCTTATAATCTCAAACCCATGTTCTATACAAAAGAGAATGGTATCAACCTCAAGTTGATTGATACCATTAACGTGTCTAAAGAAACTAGGCACACTCCGAAAGATACGCTCTTGCCCTCTTACCACCTCCTTCCTAATAGGTATTCTTCTCTTATGTGGTATGCGAAGCAGGATAGACCCTCCCCTATCTAGGGCAATTATGAAGGGTTTATTTCCTTTGCCCATCTCCTGCTTCTCATGCACCTTGTCGATACACATACCATCGTACAGTCTCCGCAAAGCTCTATTTATAACCCTAGTTCTGCTCTTACCAACATCTCTATATGACGGTGAAAGAATCTCTAGATGGTCACGACTAACAAGCTTTCGTTGCTGAATTATCTGTAAAAGTTCCATTTCCCTTTCTGTAGGATTAACATTAGACTTCAACCAGTCTAACGTGACTTTCGAGATTTCTTGTCTCTCATACCAACCTTTTTTATTCCATCCCAATCCGCTTCACCTTCTCCTTGCTGTTGTTCTCCACTGTAATCAGCATTCATCATAGACTGCTCAATCATCTGGTAACTTCTGTCAAGGTTTTCCTCACGCACCTCATCCTTGTTTCTACCGAATGGAGAGTTGTAGCCAGTTAGGAAGCTTGAGTCATTGTCAGTGTGCTTCTTGAAGTCTTTATTCTTGCCTAGCGGTCTTCCTAGTCTAGCTTGGAAAACATGATTCTTGTTTTTCCAACGCATTGCAAAGATACCGCAATAATCCATATTCATTAGGTTGTTGAAGTCTGCAATGGTCATCGGTTGCAGGAATCCTTTTAGACTATCAAAAGCATCCTCACCTCCTTTAAGCATAATCAAGTTACATCCATTATCCATAATGGAATCCTTGATATCGTTTTCCAATCCTCTTCCTGCTTTTGCCAGTGAAGACCATCCATGCAGAGTAAACCAATATCTTCCAGAATACTTACGTGGCTCTTTGAATATATCGATGAATAATTTGGCAACTATTGGAATGTCGATAATCTGGTGAATCTCATCCATAATGATTAGTGTCTCTGGTCTATACTCACGACCTGCAAATCCAACCTCACGTGACATTAATACATTCCAAACCTTAGTGAAGTAATGGGCGAAAAGAAACTTGCGGTACATCTGAGAGACACTAGATTTAGGAATGTAAATGAGAATCATGTACGCTCCATCCTCATCACCATCCATCATCTTTCGGAAGTTAAGCTTGCACTTGCCATTCTCATCACGCAAAGGCTTTTGGGCAATGCAGTCCCATAACTTAGCGTCACGCTCCAACTGTGCGAAGCGGTTTTCAATAGTGCCGACAATAGCCTTTGCAGACCCATCGATGCACATTTGATTATACGCTCTCATCTCCAACTGCAAACGTCTGTTCGTAAGATGTGGCACTACCTCCAACTCTCTGAAATCATTGTCTATAAGGATACGCATTGCTTCGATATATCCCCAATCTTTGTTAACAGTATGCACCGCTTGCAAGGCAGAAGTAAACCATCTGTCCATAGCCAATGTTTTATCAGACTTCAAGATTTCCAATACTAGCTTTGCTTCCATCTCTGCAAGAGTGTAAGCGTAGTCATCATCCTTCATGACATCGGTGTTAAATTCATCAAGGTCTGCGTTGTTTACAGAGATAGGGTTATTGAAGTTACTGTGATTCAAGATTACTACACGATGGCGTAGATGTTCTGGCACGTGGTTATAGATGTTGTTAATCATAGCTCCATCGGCAACATCGAAGACCACGACAGACTTAGACATTTTCTTCCATGTTTCATAGTCCTTGATGTGTGCTCCAAAAGTATAGAGTGCTTGAGTTTCAGACAGAGATGTTTTACCGCTACCCATTCCACCGAATACCATTGTTGCGGTACTGCGGTCATCGAGTCTCGCCTTCTCTTCTACGAATCTGCCTTTAGGAGTCCATAAATCACGAATGTATCCACCAAAGAAGATATCTCTAGAAACCTTCTCTAATGTTCGTGCGAATGGGATAGCACCATGCTCATTAGTAAAGAAGTCGCTCTCAATCTCTGTTCGAGTAAAGTTATCCTGCTTAATAGTGTTCTTATACTCTTTAAGTGTTTGCTTACTAGGTAGTCTCATAATATTATTCATCTCCTTTTCAAAGTAAACATCTTTAGTCTTGAAGAGTTGCGGTTCATTTTTCTCGACAGCCTTAATAATAGACTTGATACCTCTTTTAGTTTTAACATGGGTTACAGTAAACTTGTTGTCTCCATTCAGTAGAGAGAATGAAGTTTCCACATTTCTGAGTGCGTGTCTAACTTTCTTCTCATCATCCGATTGACCTAAAACCCTAATCTGCACGTTGTAACCTTTGGAGTTTGCATGAATCTTGTTGTCGCTATACTTTAACTCAAACAACTGCTTCTCTTCCTTTGTACGCTTTTCCTCTGCACCCATCAAATCTTCAATCATGTTCACAAACTCATCAATTACGATATTGAATACGTCAAGCACTTTTCCGATAATACCATTGAGAGTCAAAGCATCCTCTCTGCTAGGCGTAAACCCCTGCTTAAATTTTCCGATTGTCTTTCTTGCACTCTCCTTCCATTTGCCATTTGTCGGCTCAATGTTATAGTCAATAAGAAGCTTGTCACCTTTACCCATCGTGGAAGCAAGGGAAGCAATAGATGAATAGAATGAGTCGTTTTGCTGTTTATCATATTTTAAGGATAGTGCATAATGGTGTCTTAGATGCACTTCCATTGCTTTTGTTTTGGAAGGGTTGAAGTCGATGAAGTGCTCACCGACCTCAGTAATATCCACTTGACCCCAATCCTTTTTGACTGCACTTATGAAGTTGATAGACCACCGTTTAGGTACAGTTAAATAGAATTTCATTTCCCCATCCACTATAGCTATCTTGTAAGACACCACATCGTTCATTTTGACCTTTATTCCACGCTTTAGGAGTCTTACCCTTTCGGGTGCGTAAAACCTCTGAAATAGACCGCTAAGTGTGTTTAAAAGCAACTCAGAATTGTGGCTCTTGGAGAAGATGTCATCTTCAAAATCTACATTCCTACGACTAGCTCTACGACTGTCTCTTACGCTACCAAAATCTCTGTCTAATTGTTGTTCTGGTGCATTGTTTGGAGTAATCTGCAATGTGACCACAGGCTCACGATACAACTGCACAAATTCTTTTACATTAAATTTCTTACGTTT
>Ga0209981_1000023_pt1 | contig 14873 bp, 15 predicted proteins | sample InoplaM1PM_FD_187582 | JGI IMG/M metagenome (GOLD analysis project Ga0209981, IMG submission 187582) | Arabidopsis thaliana rhizosphere microbial communities from the Joint Genome Institute, USA, that affect carbon cycling - Inoculated... | ecosystem: Host-associated > Plants > Roots >... | reverse complement strand
CATACTCTCTAGAAAGAAGAAATTTGAAATTCGAATATTTTAGAATTAATTATTCAATTGATACTACCAATACGCGCTCTCACTAACTTTATTTGTCCTATTTTTTTCGACATCGAGATATTCTTTGATTCCTTCCAGGTTCCGAAATATTCCTTCAGGGGCAAATAATGCCGGAGCTTGTGTCGCTGGTAGGTCTACGCAACAATCCTGTTCGAATTTACTTAAATGATACTCAACAAATTGTATGTTGTTACTTTGTAAAATCTCAATAGCCATTTGAGAACTTTCTGAATCATCAATTAGCAAAACAGGTTTACGAATAACCACGATTTGATTATCTAGTTAGATATATTTATTTTCAATTGTTATATCGAGTATTGCAAAAGTAGAGTAGAGACTCCAAGGTGCCCTTACTAATCTTGCCATAGTCATCCCCAATCGATGTCTATTGTATGGTACATGCATCTCAGATGTAATCGTCAAATCAAGTGGTATACTGATTATTCTTGACAAAAACTCACTCATAAAATCTCGAGCTGTTAATTTGAATTCTGTCTTCTGACAGTGTCTTCCAGTAAAGAATTTAGTAGATAAGCGCTAAATTTGGAATATTGGTAGCGATTCTAAAACTAAGTTTTCCTTTTGAACTTAAGTCTGATCAGCAAGATGCGGTCGACGCATGGCTCGAAAATAGGTTTAAGGGTTCAATAATTTATAGCACTGGAACTGGAAAAACTGAAATCGCATTTGAATGCGCACGACGACTAGCAGAAATAAAACACAATAATGAATCAGTGTCGTCTTCAAAATATTCCCCCGATAGGAAAGTAAATAAAGAATTTAGAATTTTATTTATAGTCCCGCGAATTGTTCTTATTGAACAGAACGTGAATCGCTTGATTAAATACGGATTGCCGAGGGAATCCGTTGGAGCTTTTTTTGGTGAACAAAAGGAAATAAAGGAAATAACAATAAGTACCTATCAGAGCGTGATTAACCATTTAGAATTAATAAGAAACTCCAATATGATAATTTTAGACGAAATTCATCTGCTCAGTGAAACAGCCAAGGAATTTAAGAAGATATTTGACGTAATAAATGAAGATCCTACAAAAGCAGTATTAGGACTAACTGCTACCATAAATGAGAATGATACCCGCTATAATACAATAATTAGAATATTGCCACCTGTAAAGAAATATATGATTAAGGACGCAGTAACGGATGGAAGACTAGCCAAGCCACAAGTTGTATCCGTGCCTGTAGACTTTACTGAATCTGAAAAAAAAATATATGTTGAAACCTCTAGAAAAATATCCTTTCTATCACGAAAGCTAGGAGTATTTGATCCGAAAAGAATTTCGGTTTTTTTATTTAAAGGTGGGTACAATGCAAAATTGGCAAAATTGTGGTTTGAAAATGTTAGAAAAAGAAAAGAATTGCTCAGCTCTGCGCAGAACAAGTTACTATTCGCAGTAAGGATCGTACAGAAGCATCCTTTTGAACCCATCATGATATTCAGCGAGACGATTGAATCAATAAAGAAATTAGAAGAGGTATTTGATTCAAATGGAATATCATCCAGATCCGTCCATAATAAAATACCAGCTAATCAAAGAAAGAAAATTTTGGATGCATGGGGAAAAGAATACTATCCTCTGTTATCTGTACACACGCTTGAAATAGGATATGACATCCCTGAGGTAAGGATAGCAATAATAATATCGAACAGTTCAAATTTTAATCAAGTTGCGCAAAGAATAGGCAGAGTCATAAGAAAAACAAATAGAAAGAACTCTGCATTGATATATGTAATTTATATAAGAGATTCGAAGGATAGTAGTACTCTGCGCATGGTAAAGTCTACTGTGGAACTTTCAGACAGGGATAATCAACTAACATTAACATCATTTGGAAGTTGACGCCAGACTACAAACTGTGTTGAATCATGCGACGGATGGTAGTTTTTTACTGTATGAAATAAAGTTTTGAAAATTCATACCTCTATCTTCTTATGTCTTCTTTCACTTGTTTGAGTTTCTGAAGTGCCGCTTGACACAATTTCTATCAACCTTGCTTGTTTATTGTCATTCTTTGGCCTTAGTAACCTTCCCAATCTTTGAATAAATTCCCTGCTACTACCGCTTCCACTGACTAAAATTCCTAGCTGAGCATCAGGAACATCGATACCTTCATCCAACACTTTTGAAGTAACTATCGCCACATACCTGCCGTTTTTGAAACCTGTAAGCACATCTTCCCTTTCCTCTTTGGAAGACTTGTACGTAATAAAGGGGATGAGGAAATTGTTGGATATTTCATAAACGAGTTTGTTGTGTTGTGTAAAGATAATTGTCTTGATATTTCTGTTTTCAGATAATATTTTACCAATTTCGGTCAATTTAGATTTGCTGTTTAAGGCAATGTTCATTGCTTTATTCCTAGCTACGAGTGCACGCCTGGCAAAATTATTCTTTGACGAGATCATGATCAGCCGTTTAAAGGCGCCATGTGAATTCATTTTTAATCCAATTTTTTTCAAACAAGTGTGGTAAATTATCATATTTTCTTTATATTCCAGATTTTCCTCTTTTGACAAGAATGTTTGTTTTCTCTCAATAGTATAGTTTGCAAGATAATTGTCTTTAGCTAGTTCCTTAGCCGTAATTTGAAATCTAGACTTTCCGATTAGATAGGGGAAATCTTCATCTAGACGGTCTTCCCGTTCTATGGTAGCAGTAAGACCCAATCTGATTGGTGCTACCGACATCTCTGCAATCAGTCTATATGATGGTGCAGGTAAGTGATGTACCTCATCAAATATCAAAAACCAGAACTTGTTACCGATTGATGGTGCCTTAATATAGGCAGAATCATAAGTGGAAACAGTAATTGGTTGAATATTTTCAATTCCCCCACCAATTTGTCCTATCTCAATATCGAAATTTCTTGAGAGTATTTTGGTCCATTGTTTGATAAGATCGAGAGTAGGAACCACTATCAGAGTTGGCGAATTTACAATTTCCATAATTTTCAATGCGACCATGGTTTTTCCAGCTCCTGTAGGAAGTACTATTGATCCTGTTTTCACTTTACACCAATTTTCAACAGCTTCTTGTTGATAATCGCGCAGCTTTACATTGATTATTGATAAATCTTTTAGAGGTAACAAATCCAGTACTCTGTCATCATATCTTATGTTCTTGTCATCAAGATATTCGATTATTTTTTTGTAGTTAAGACCATATGAGTACAGCGTATTTGTCATAGGATCAGCGGAACAATAAGGCAAAGTGTCAAGTCCTGTAACTATTATGACACCCTTCCGATATTCGAGTGTAACAAGCTGAGAACTCAATTAATATTCTACTGGAGGGCAACCATTTTTAAATCATGTCCAAGGAATGACTCGATATTATATTTCCATGAATTAGTACGTTTATTCCTCTGATTTAAGATACTGTATATATTACAAAATAACCTACTAGTTGCAAGAAAAATAAGTTAGTCTAGTAATTGTCGAGTTATCTAATCAGTTATTTAAATCCACATCGAAGGGTCGTTACTAAATACCGTTGTTCTTTGAAATAAATCTATTTCAATATTAATTTTTTCGAGTATCTTATCTTTTGATTCCATATTTACATCTGTCGCAAACTTGTCATCTTCATGGACACTATTAGTGGGAATCTCCATGACCCTTTCTCTAGACATTTTGATACCTTGTTCCAGATCTGATTGCGCCTCCAACTGATCTACGTTCGAGCTCATAGTATTGTGTATTACTAGACATACTAATAATAATCATTAGTTAAAACTATTTGTCAAAGTAACTAATGAAATTGAATTTACTTTTCCATTTTAACACAGATTAACTATTTTTCAATACTGTTAGCTGTGCCTCTGATCTTAATTTGTTCAAGAAGGCAATGAAACATGTAAAAAAATTCGAAAATGATATTTCACGAAATGTAGTAAGATAATATATGGTAGTTTGAAATTAAAAACTAGTACTACTATTGATGAACAGGTCAAACGACACAATTGATAGAATAAGAGAGGAGGTCATAAAGTGCAAGCTGTGCGACTTGTGTACAAACAGAACTAATGCAGTTCCTGGCGAGGGTAATTCTAATGCGACTGTTATGTTTATCGGCGAAGCTCCTGGAAGAAATGAAGATGAGAAAGGTAGACCATTCGTTGGGATGGCCGGAAAAATCCTCGATGAGTGCTTGGACAATGTAGGCATAGACAGAGCAAGAACATATGTAACTAATATTGTAAAGTGTAGACCTCCTAACAATAGAGTTCCAAAAGATGATGAACGACGTCTTTGCAAAAACTACCTTGAAAGAGAAATTTCAATTGTATCTCCAAAAATAATTTGCATATTAGGCAGAACAGCCTATCATTCAATGCTTGGAGGAGCATCAATACTCGGAAATCGTGGCAAATTTGTTGAGAGAGATGGGAGACTTTTTTTTCTCACAATACATCCCGCGGCAATAATCTATAACAATAAACTTAGGGATACTCTAGAAAAAGACTTGCGAACACTGGTTACAGAGTGCAATCGACTGAACATATCCATTTAACTTGTAAATTTATCACTCACTCAAACTGATAACGCTTTTAGGAATTCTCAGCTCGCTTCTTTAGCGCCAGGTTCATCTTTTCGAAACCTTCACCTAGATTCTCATCTAGCTTATTTCCAACTAGTTTCACTCCCAAACCACTGAATAATTCTTTGTGAAAGAATGCAACTTTATTGTCAGCGGTTTTATTAATAAGAAATATGCGTTCCCCGTCAAAAATACCAGGAAGGAATGATTTCCCCTTCCATCGAAGTTCTTTATTTATCTCGAATCTAGTAATGATAGGATGGTATATTCTCTGTTTTCCCCTCATTGTGCGAATTTGGACTTTAATCTTGGCCCCTAATTTGGCATCGCCCTCAACTTTTGTCATGAACGGGTTCCATAATTCGTATTCTTCAAAATTAGTAAGTATGTCCCAAATTTTTTCGGGAGTACAATCCACTATGATATGAGTTTCTATCGCCTTCAATTACACTATAAGTGATCTTTGATTCTTAATAATGTACTTTTTGTTAAAGATGAAATTTAAATTAGAATTTAGGTTTAAATGATATCACATTATCAAAATCACCTTCTAAGAATAGGATGATATCCTACGCCAAAATCTTGGCGCTACTTGAAAGTAATTAAGTCTAAACTTTCTTAATATGGGCTGTAGAGGATCTATAAATGGATGTAATTTGTGATACCAGTTTTCTCATTGCGTTGGTTTCGAATCCCATTAAATGCCTAGACAAAGTTGAAAGCGAAATCGGAAAATTAAGATTTAAAGTTCCTTCATTTGTTCTCGACGAGCTTGATTCTGTCGAAAGAAAATCAGGACCCAAAAAATCAATGATAGCAAATACCGCAATTCGCATATCTAAACTAAAATTTGAGATCATGGATATCGGGAAATCAAAAAATGTAGATAACGATATTCTAAATTACGTAACTAGAAACAGAAAATTTGCAGTGGCTACACTAGATGGTATATTATTGAATAGACTAAGGATTGCTGACGTAACAACCATTACACTGTCCAAAAATAAAATGATAATAGCAAATCGGTATTTTGAAGGGTAGCTTTAAATCGTTTATCTAATTCTTACTAGACATGTTTGAGTATAACGACATCGGTATCACGTGGACAGGTCATGCGGGTTTCAAGGTTATTTATGGAAATAAAAAAATGTATATTGATCCTTACAAATTAAGCGAAAAATATGACGGTATCTCTGATGCAGATATTGTACTTGTAACCCATAACCACTTTGATCATTTATCAATTGAGGATTTGAATAATATCATCAATGAAAGAACAGTAATTGTTTCAGCACAAGAATGTCTGCCGCAACTAAAATCTCTGAAAATTAAAGAATCAATTGGCATTGATCCTCATAATAGCGTGAAAGTTGATGATTTGAAAATTGAAACTGTTCCAGCGTATAACGTTAACAAGGATTTTCATCCAAAGAATGAAAAAAAACTTGGATTTATTGTAGAGTTTGGAGCTGATCGATTATACCATATCGGAGATTCTGATATAATTCCAGAAATGAAAGAGGTAAACCCAACAATCGCATTAATACCTGTTTCAGGAACTTATGTAATGACAGCAGAGGAGGCATCTAAGGCAATCAATGAGATGATTAAACCAAAAATTGTAATTCCAATGCATTATGGTACAATTGTAGGTAATAAAGAAGATGCAATACGATTCTCCCAACTGGTCACAGTATGTAAAACAAAGATTTTAGAGTTAGAGTAACCAAAATTATTTTCCAAAAATTAAAACTTATATACGATCTGTTTTTCTATTATCATTGAAAATGGCAGCTAAAAAGAAATCCAAGTCTGCTAAGAAAGGATCCAAATCAAAGTCAAAGAGGTAATACATTAAGAGTGACTATTTCCTCTTAATTCCCCCCTTCTTTTATTAGAGAACTAAATCCAAATACTTTTGACAAATTTCTTGGAATTTTTTTTAAATTACATTGCACAAACTCTCCAGTACGTTAAAAAATAGGTAAAATCAACCTCCATTGTCATGCTATCGGGCGATAGAGTTTTGTTCCACTTTGGAAAGTACAATTTTAGTGCACGTCATTTATTAGTTATCACAGTATTGGTAATCGCATTCACAACGGCTTTCATTATGCGTTCCTATCCCGTTAAGTATGGTTATTATCTGAATGAATTTGATCCATATTTTGATTATAGAGCAACAAAGTACATCATAGATAACGGCCTTGACGCATATCTAAAGTGGCATGACACCATGTCATGGTATCCTGAGGGTCGAAACATACCAACGACTTCGCAAGTTGGATTGCATGTAACTGCTGCATTTCTATACAAGATCTTTGGAGGGAATAGTTCTGTTCTAGATTTTACGATAATTTTACCGGTTGTGTTAGGATCATTGACTACTATTGTTGTCTTTGCATTGGTAAGGACCCTTGGTGGAACCACAGCAGGGCTATTTTCAGCATTACTAATTGCATTTACTCCAGCTCTTATTCAACGTGGTAACTTGGGTTGGTTCAAATCTGAACCTCTCGGATTATTCCTTGCCCTGTTGGCCCTGTACTTACTTATCTCGGCCATGAAGCATAAACCCGGCATTGCTATTGTAAAAGCAATAGCAGGCGGATTATTGCTTGGTCTTGCCAATGCATCCTGGGGTGGCATTCAATATTTTAGCATCCCAATTTCATTATTCTTTTTCGCAGTAACCTTTTTGAGAAATGATTTAAGAACACCCTTAGTCGTAGCAGTATTGTTTACAGTCGCAGCAATTATAGCCGCAGGACTGTCTCCGAGACCCGGTCTTTCATTTGTGTTTGGACTTCCAGGTATTGCCCTTATCGGCGGTACAATATTTCTAATTTTATCGTCAATTGTCAGGAAGATTAGCTCTTCTAGTACTTTTGCTAGAAACAACTGGATATTGCTTGCATGTTTCATTGCCATTGCAGTGGGTATAGTAGTATCAGGTAGTTTTTATGTATCCTCTTTCAGATATCTAAATGCTGTTAACCCATTTCTATCTTCTCAGAATCCCCTAGTAGAATCCGTCGCAGAACACTTCACTCCAACATTGGTAGAGTATTTGACTGATTATTCAGTTCTGATAATGTTTGCAGGGTTTGGGGCACTTATGGCATTTAAACACAGAAACGACATGTCAATTTTTTCACTAATAATTGGGATTACGGGAGTGTATGTGAGTGCAACATTTGCAAGATTGCTCGTATTCTCATCAATAGGAATAATACTCTTGGCAAGTTTGGGCCTTTATGAAGTTACAAGGAGTATAATAAATTACGAAGCCTCAGAACCGACGCATAAAAAGAGAAGAAGAGTGGAAGGTCATAAAACCTCTCAAATGAGTAGATCATTAAAAATTGTTTACTCAGGTATTGTTGTTATTTTGGTTTCGATCCCCGTTATTGATAACGGTGGTGTAGTTTATCCACCAAACTCAAATTGGTTGAGCTCGGCAGATATTCCTCCTTCTATTGCAAATGGTGGAACTGGATTTAGAGTCAAGACCAACGATTGGATAGATGCATTAGACTGGATTTCGACCAATACACCTTCCAATTCAGTAGTTGCATCGTGGTGGGATTATGGTTACTGGATAACAACACTGGGAAATAGGACTAGTTTGGCTGATAATGCTACAATAAACCAAACAAGAATCGCAACTATTGCAAAAATGTTTATGGATCAAACTGAAAATGGTCTTAAAATTGCCAAAGATCTACAATCCGATTACATTGTAGTATATATTGTAGGACAGAGATTTACCGGTAACAACGGTACTGAGCTATATGTTTTAGGTAACGGCGGAGATGAAAGCAAAAAACAGTGGTTCATAAGAATTGGCGGATTTGATGAAAACACATATCTTGAACAAGACGGTTTTACCCCAAAACCATTCTTCTGGAATCGGACTTTACTTGGACAATTAATACCTTTTACTCCTGTATCGTACATTTTGAATGGAGCACCTACTGGTCAATACGAGCCGGGGGCTACTACCATCTATTCAAAAGACATCAAATATCCAGAAAACGCCACAGCCCAACAACCACTTCGATTGGTGTACTCATCAGATAGTTTTAGAACGGACAAACCTGGTCTATTTTTCGGTGTATTGGTTTACGAAGTGAACCACAATTATAATCCTACGCCGACATCGGATCCGTATAACGAAGTTGTGGAAAACGAAGAGAAATTTTCAATAAACACCCCCATGACTAATAGTTCTATGAAATCAACTAATGAATCAAAACTAGCTATATTGGATACAGCTCAAGGCCCAATCACTATGGAATTCTTTCCAGATGTAGCGCCTATGACAGTATCTAATTTTGAGAAGCTTGCAGAATCAGGATTCTATAATGGTACTTTGTTCCATAGAATTGTCAAAGGATTTGTAATTCAAGGTGGAGATCCGAATACAAAAAATAACACTAACACGGCTGCTTGGGGAACAGGTGATCCGGGTTACAAAATTAAGGCAGAATTTAGTAACATTCCTCATAACAGGGGAATTGTTTCAATGGCCAGGTCTTCAGATCCTGATAGCGCGGGTTCACAGTTCTTTATTGTCTTGAATGATTCAAGGTTTTTGGACAATCAGTATACCGCATTTGGAAGGGTCATAGACGGAATGGATGCAGTTAATAAAATTGCAGCATTACCAACAATCCAAAATGATCAACCACAAGATCCAAATTTAGCCAAAATAAATTCTATAAAAATTGTAAATAATAATACGACAAAAAGTTGAGTTCTAGGGCGTTAGTAATTAGATAAAAACTATTTCAACAATGCGGCGTAAATGAATGGTAGTAGGGTGGTAGCCTCGCCGTGTATGGTAGTTTGTCGCGCTTCACCCTTCACCTTACCCCACGATATTGCTTCTGCAACTAAAGCTCCGCTCAAACTTCCATCCCATTCAGAAGCTGTTGTTATAGACACGGCGTAATCCAGCCCGCCTCGAAATTGGTTCCACCATAATGTATGATGTTTCGATATTCCTCCACCAATAATAAAAGCACCCGTCTTACCTGCATCGTAGACCAAATCAGAAAGTTTAGTTTCGTCCAATAGCAAGTTTAAATAAAAATCTCTATGTTTCTGATAAAAGAACCATATTTGACTTCCAACAGCCCCATCAACAATACCTGGAACTACGACCGGAATATCATTCTTGTATGCCCAATACAGGAACGAAGACTCATTAAGAGCACTACCTATACTCCTCGTTATTTCATAAGTCGGCACATTCTTTATCCCTTTTTTATACAGATCGTTTAGACATTCCTGTACCTTTTTTTCAATAACTGGACCATAATTATTTTGGGGAACCAGTACATTTCCCAATCTGTGAATATTTCTTTTATAGAGCAAAGTATCGTCCATACGAAAATCTCCAGAGTAGTACTTGGTGCTAGACCGTGCTATGTCATGATCGAGAGCACCACAGGTTGTAATTACGCAATCAAACATCTTTCGCTTTAGCATATCCTTAATGATTCCCCTTGCGCCAGTTGAGATTATTGATCCCACAAATGACAGGAATTTAGTACACTTCGTATCCTTTGTCATCGTTCGAATTATATTGATTCCGTCCCAAAGATTTTTGGATTCAAAACCACCAGATTTTGCCATACCATCAACTAGTAAAGAGATGGATTTTGATTCAATTTCGTAATCGCGCACTGAATCACTCAAGATATCTTTGTGTGTTTTTTTTGAGCCTTTTGATTTCAATTTCCTAAATTAAAGTATCCCACCTTATATTATTTTTATCTGATCTATATAACATGTTTTTCAAATAACTACGCTAATTCGAATCATTCTGTTTAGCAATTACATTCAAACTCATTATCCAACTCTATTTCGTCACATTATTATAATGATAATCCAGTATATTTTTAGATGCGTGTTAGATATTGGCGTTTAGCAGTCAATGACTTATTAGATTCGACATATCCTGTAGAAAAGGCTAATCATTGGGAAATTAAATGTCTGCAAGGAGAGTATGAACATTTTGGAGTTTTTTGGTTCAGGTATGGAACTCCATTTGACAAGGAATTAATAAATGGTATTTGTTTCTATTACAACGATATACCTCAAGATAATGTTCAAAGATTGCTAGATTTTCTAAAAGAAAAATATGGAGGCAATGCACTATTTAGACAGAGTCGTGTCTTTCTTCAAGGCTCTAAAGAATTTTGTGACAAAAATGAGATAGCGAATCTGGCAAATGAAATCAGCACTAAATTTAATGGACCCATTGAAATAACTCTTGAATTCGAAAAGGTTACTCCAGAAGAGCAGGAACAAAATAAATTTAATTTTCCTGAAGGAAAATTACTCCCAATCGCTGGGTCTGATGCCGAATAGAAGCATGTAAGTACAAAAGCCAGACTTACATTGATTGCACGAATTTATTAGAACAGATTAATTATCATCAGAAGTATCAGCATCAGCACCGTCGTCTTCAAGTATGAATTTTATTTTTTCTCTCAATTTAGATATGCTGACAGGCTTACTAATGAAATGAGTAACATCGACTGATGGGATTACTTTGCTGAATTCTTCTTTGTTAATCTCAAAAGCTGTGATAAATGCAATCTTCATAGTAGGATCATTTTCTTTTATACGCCTATACAACTCAAATCCATTTATTTTAGGCATCCGAATGTCAGTAATTACTAGATCATAATATTTCGGAGGATGATTCTGAAAGTTATTTATAGCGTCATCACCTTTGGAAAAGGTTTCAACCCTGAAATCATTTTTTGATTCCAATCCTCTTTTTATGACCGAAAGGATATCAGATTCATCGTCCACAATCATTATTCGTGGTGGTGAATTCATTTTTTTACTTTCCGTCATATATGGAATTTTGATATGATTATCATATATAATAAGTTTCATTATGCGAAAATTGATATAACAAGAAAAATAACGTCATGAAAATGACTGAAAAATCAGACTGGTTGGACCTCCTACAGGAATCAAAAATAAAAGAATTCAATGAGTGGAGAATGTCCAATATACTTGTGAAAATAGATATAAGTGGTATGGATTTTTCAGGAAAGGATCTTTCAAATGCCTTCCTAAACGGCGTCAAATGCAACGGAATAAATTTGTCAGGGTGCAATTTACGTAAGGCCAATTTTGCTCAGGCAGAAGTTATGGATTCCAACTTTGAAAATGCGAATCTGGCAGATGGAATTTTCCTGTATTGCAATTTGAAAAATAGTAAATTAGTAACTGCAGACCTAACTAGAACAAACTTTATGTGGGCCGATTTAAGAGGTTGTGACTTTAGTGGTGCCAAACTCGAGAAAACAATCTTTGTTGAAGCCAAATTACAGAATGCGAAAATGGATTCATTGCAGAATGAGTCTGTTTATTTGAAATTTGCCAAGATAGAATAAGTAATTTTTTGAAACTTAGTTAGAAAAGTAAATCATTACACACCAATACTCCAATAGATTAATACGAATGAGACGTCTAGTTAGATTGGTTGGAAGTAGATAAGATTCGAACCTTAAAGTTACTAGGTAAATGGTCATTTAACAGAGTTGTTGGTAAACGACGACCACTAGTGGCTGTTTTCAGTTTGACCCATTACTGTAATTTTTACTGTCCAATGTGTCCGTTCGGTGATTCAAATAAGGAGGGACAATTAAAATTAGTTAACGAAAGGGATCTAACTACAGAACAATGGAAATCTATCTTTGACAAGGTTTCGAAATATTGTGTTTGGTCAATTATCGAAGGAGGAGAACCAACTAGTCGACCTGATTTTATTGAGCTTGTTAGGTATCTTCATAGCATTAACATGCCTACTTCCTTGATAACAAATTGTTCACTTTTACACACTGTAGACCTTGAAAAACTAAAGCAATATGTTCAGTTCATTACATGTAGCATCGACTCGGTTTATCAAGAGCCATATTGTAAAGTGCGCGGTGTGTCTAGTAGAATATATCAAAGGGTTATGGAAAATATTGGACTCCTTAATGAAAGTAACATTTCACATTATTTCAATAGCGTAATTACAAAATTTAACACAGATGAATTTATCGATCAAACTTATTTTGACAAAGCAAAAGCGCTCGGTTCAAACGCAGTTTCTCTAACCTTCGTAGAAGACAGAGCTGATGTGCCATACTCGTTATTGCCAGATAGAAAAACTGTGGAAAAAGTATGTGAAAGTGTTTTGAATTATGGGAAAAAGAATTCTTCTCCTCAAATAATGATCCCCCCAGAATATTTTGAACAGATTCTAGAAAATGGGCGTACTAATTTCGACGAATGTGGAGTATGGAAGAGTACCTTTGTCAATGCCGACGGGACGGTGATGGTGCCGTGCTGGAAGTTTAACAATGCCGAGAACATGTATAATCTGCTCGAACATAGCATAGAAGATGTTTGGAGCGCGCCTCAATGGGAAATAGCTAAAACATGTCACGATTGTCAGGTACTCGGATGTATATGGTATTCTTCTCAACCTATAACTACATTCGCCAAAAATTATATGAATGGTCTGTCCAGGATGATAAATCAACATAAACCGGAATTATCCATTGATTAACCTGTTTGAGCCTTAATGACCACCAACAGAACAGCACTGCTTCACCTACAAGATTTGATCTACGCGCACATTCAGGTTATCATTATCATGATATAACTCTCCGACTGCTTTGAATTCCTTTCCTTTTTTTATCAACTGTCTTGGTCCACGATAATCATAATGGTGTAAGCTAGCATGCAATTTACCATTTATCAGTACTATTGCTTTACCCATCATTACCTTTTCAATTTCAATGTCATATGTTTGTCCTTGAACTTTTCCTACATTTTCGGATAGAATTTTCTTATTACCAATTATTTTTATCCTTCCTAATTTTTTAAGCATCTGTAATCCTGCATTTACAAGTTCATCTTCTTGTCCCAATATTTTATAAATTAGGTCTATGTCCATTCCACTGTTTCCACGGCAAGATACTAATGAATATATCTTTCTAGCCATCCGTTCAACAGTTTTTCTAGACTGTACCAATGAGTTATCATTTGTGAAGGCCTTCATCTTCTCATGTAAAATTTTGTACTTGCCAGGTAGTAATTTTATATTTGTTCTCTTTTCAGAGTTTAGAAAAGAGTCCAGATAATCAATCTCCTCTTTGGTCATAGGATCAAGTTCTAAGTTGGTTCTCTCAAGGGTTTTGAGTTTGAGATCAATACTGGCAGAGGAGAAAATAGCTTTCATCCTATCAATTTTTTTTCTAGTGATGTCTAGATATCGTTGATCGATTGTATCCTTTGTTGCAAGGATCAAAACCGAACCGATATTTTTTCTTCCGGTTCTTCCCCTTCTTTGAATATGCCTAATTTCGCTTGGTATTGGTTCATAAAAAACTACTAGATCTACCTCCGGAATATCAAGGCCCTCTTCTGCAATTGAGGTTGCCACTAGAACACTAAATTCTCCGCCCCTAAAATTTTTTAAGATAGAGTTTTGTTCTTCTTGTTTCATTCCGGGATCTCCTTGTCTTTTGGATTGACCCACAAATTTTGACGCCCTAATGTTATCTTTAATTAGCATTTCAACAATGTGTTGTGCAGTGTCTCGATATTGAGTAAAGACAAGGACTCTAGAAATTACTTCTGGTACACTACGCCATGAATTGCCTCGATTATTTAGAATCGACTGTGGAACATGTCTTTCTTTCAGGATTTTGAGAAGGTATTGAACTTTTGGATGATCCATCTGTAAATTTTCCATCAATCGTTTTATTTCTTTAATTCTATTATCACCTAGCAAAATCTTGTGGCTCTTACTCTCTTCTGGTCTTGATCTTCCCAAAAAAGTTCCAAGTGAGTGAAATCCTTGACTCTCTACTAACTCAATACAATACATCAATGATAATGCAATGGATTGTTGCATCAATGCATAGTAGATCGATCGTCGATCTTCTTCTAAAGTAATATTCAATTTGGACCTAAGTTGTTCGCCTAAGGAAATAAGGTCCCTCTTGAAAATCCATTCTGAATTTTTTCTTAAAATATTTCTGTTATTTAACCAATTGAGCTTCTCGTCCAACATTGTCTTCAAAATTGATTTAACATACTGATACTCTGAAGGTAGATCGAACCATTGCCACTTTAGATCAATTGGATTAATGTACCGTTTTACATCTTTATCTTCCTCAGTTTTAAATTCAATATTTTCAATAAACAAGTTATTACATATTTCTT
>Ga0209981_1000017_pt1 | contig 17599 bp, 15 predicted proteins | sample InoplaM1PM_FD_187582 | JGI IMG/M metagenome (GOLD analysis project Ga0209981, IMG submission 187582) | Arabidopsis thaliana rhizosphere microbial communities from the Joint Genome Institute, USA, that affect carbon cycling - Inoculated... | ecosystem: Host-associated > Plants > Roots >... | reverse complement strand
TCCGATTTATTATGAATTTCAACTCAGTTTATGATTTTTCAGACCAAGAAAAGTCAATACTTGATCAACATTTTTCAAATACAGATAAGCACGTATTTGCTATTACAACTCCTCGACAAGTCGATAGAGGTGCGCTTATGTCGAGATATTCTAGATCAGATAAAACGATGAGGGAGATTTTTTTGGACGAGTTTATTACTAATCCGAATAGAGGAAAGGAGTTCTATAGCAAAATCCTATCAGAATATGGCGATGATTCTGTTGCTGAATTAGGAGAAGCACAAATCGCAATAGAGTGGGTGTCCAACATTGCAGCTAAAAAGATTGAGGATCAAAGGATTGGGTTATCCTATTTAGAAAAATCATCTCGGTACATACCATTTGATCAGAAAGTTGGTAGCATGTATAAATATTATAGGGATGAAAAGATACTTGGATCAAAATACGCAGATCAATATATAGAATCCTGTGATTATGCGTTCAATGTTTATAGTAAAAGTATCAGTGTAATGCAGAAATTTATTTCGGAAATAGAACCCATTGAAGATTTCGTATATTTTGATTCAATTTCAAAAATAGAAAGTCCTTTTTCGAAACTAACGGATGAACAGGATATAGAATCCGCCAAGAAGGTATACAATAGTACTGTTAGATCTAAGACTCTAGATATTCTACGTAATATGTTACCCGCAGCGACTCTTACCAATTTAGGTATAACAGGAAATGGTAGGGCATTTGAATATCTCCTAACAAAATTGTATTGTTCTGAATTAAATGAGCTCAAGGAACTGGCCCATTTAGTAAATTCTGAGCTTGATTGCGTTATACCATCTTTTATTAAACGTGTAAATGAAAAACATGGGAAATCTCTTCAATTATTTATGAAAAATACGAATATAGAGATTTCAAAATTGACAGATAAATATCTGTGCGAGATTCAACCTGACTTTTCTCCTGCGGATGTGAGATTGATTGATTACGTAGATAGTAAAGATGCAGAAGTAAAAGTAGCTTCTGCAATATTGTATGAAAATGCACATGGACAGTCACTTCATGATATAATCAAGTTGGTTGGATCCTTTCCACAAGAGAGAATAAATGAAATAATCTCGGCTTATACAAAATTTCGTGAAAATAGGAGACATAGACCGGGCAGAGCGTTTGAGATGGTCGAATATTTATTTGAAATGTTTACCAACTTTGGGATGTTCCGTGACTTACATCGTCATAGAATTCTCACTATCGAAAGACAATTACTTTCAACTAAACACGGATATGACATCCCCGAAGAAATTATTGATTCGGGTCTCGAGAAGGATTTCAAAGACTGCATGTCCCTTTCTAAGAATACTTATGAAAATATTGCAAAGACATTACCTGTTGAAGCTCAGTATGTGGTTAATTTTGCTTATAAATATCCATATTTCATGAAAATTAATTTAAGAGAACTTTACCATATGATCGAATTACGTACTATTGCACAAGGGCATCCTGACTACCGCTACATTTGTCAACAAATATATAAAAAAATCAATGATATTCATCCACTACTTACCAAAGGGATGAAATTTGTAGATTTGAATCAATATGAACTTGGTAGATTTGATACTGAGAAGAGAAAAGAAATGAAGAGAAGAGAATTGTTATCTCCTAAGAATTAATAAAACTCCACTAAAACAAAAAAAACTAGAACTAGAACCACTTTTCCAGTGACTGGTTCTTATTCTTATCTGAATCTTGAACTTTTTGTAATGCGGAATTAACACGATCTAATGAGAAATTCCTTTCACTACACAAAAATTGTACTATCTTGTCATATCCAACGGACTCAAATTTAATGTCTTCAGTACTAACATTTGCAACTCTTGGTTTCAAGAATATTTCCCTAATCTCTTCGTATGGAATATTAGATAATGGTTCTTGAAGTTGGTCTATGTTTTCCAATTTTGAATATTTTTGAATTAATTTCAATGCAGTCTTCGGACCTATTCCTGATATGCCGCCAAAGTTATAATCCGTTCCTATTAAAATTCCTACATCAACCATTTGTTCAATTGTTAATTTAGTTTGCTTGAGTATATCTTCAAGGTAATACATTTCTAAAGGGACATCAATGTAGGCGTTCCTATTGGGAACTTTTCTTTTACCACTTATTGTTACATTTCTTACCAGTCGTTTTGCACCGAATAATATGGAATCATAATCCTGACTTGCACAAATATGGACTAGATCAGAGTTGGTTAGATTTGACGCTGTTGCTTCACCTTCTGACGGAGCTTGTATTGTTGGTATTCCCAAAAAAGAGAGCAACCTCTTAGATTCGTCTATCATTTTGTCGGTCAGGACTGATGTTGCTTGACTATATTTTCTTGCTTCTTCCAATTTCCCTTCGACGAGTGCTTTCTCATATTTTTCAGCAGCTACTTCTTTAATTTGATGTCTGCGTTGGATTTCATTAACTTTTAGAGGACTAGATACTCCGTCAAAGACATAAACAAGTTTGATACCTTCTGCAAGTAAATTGATATTACGATAGAATAAGCCGCTCAAGTGACTGGTTACCTCTCCTTGAGAATTAGTAAGAAGTTCCCCGGTAGATCCTCGAATTGTAGATAGAAATTGGTGAATAGTATTGAAAGCATCAACTGCAATTATTTTATTTGTAAGATCATCTAACTTTATGTTCGTATAAGTCAGAATTGGTTTGAGATCTAAGCCCATTAATGGAATGATTACATGATCTTTGTTTTATTTTTTTTCTATTTTATTTTTTTCTACTTTTAATGGAGTCAAATTGGACAGTATTTGGAAAAAAGTAGATAAAGCAATTTGATTATTGTAATTCTCATCATGAGTCTGCTTATGAATATAAGTACTGTCATAAGTGTACTGAATGTTGCTGTCTTATTGACGTTGTTAGTGATTTATGCCAAGATATATTTCAGAAGTAAAGCGGTTTTTACTATTGGACTCCTGTTCTTTACGATTATGTTAATGCTTCATAATTTGATAGCTATATATGCATACTTGGTTATGGCTCCCCTTTATTCTAATGATTTGTTGCCATATTTTGTAGCCATACACCTGGCAGAACTTATTGGAATTATAGCGCTGTTAAAAGTAACTCTATGAACACGAAGGTTCTACTTTAACTAAATTAGAATCCCGTTAAAATTTTGATATTAGAAATTTTTAAAAAAATGAATATTGGGGTTATTGGTTTAACCTTCTTCCCAACCTTTTACGAACAGACCATTCTTCTTTAGTGGGATAGGCTGACCTGGTGTGTAATCCATTGGTCTCATCCAAAATATTGCTTTAGTTGGGCAAACGCCGATGCATGCACCGTCTGAAATGCATCTTTCAGGATAGAATACAAAAGCTTTACCTCTCTTCCATCCCTCAACTGGTTTTACCCTCAATACATCTGGACCAAGAGCGGTACAAATTTCGACACATAGTGCACAACCGATACAATGTTGTTCGCTAACATCTGGAAGTATTGCTACTGGCATTTAATTCACTTAACAAGAAGTAAAGTCGAAACTATTTAAACACTGTGCTATTTTATAACACCGATATAAAATCTAGTTTCCATTTCTCTCAGGATAGGGTAACTATAAATTCAAAAGATAGAAACTATATTTCAAGCGGTTTAATGTGGTTCGTAAAATCACAGTACTTGTGCCTCTTATAGTTGCTAGCATAACATTGGGAATTTTGGGTTTAACCTTTATTCCAGAGGGAGTAAAAAATAGGAATTTAGATTTTTCAAGAGGGACGATAGTCATTAATAATCATTCAATAAGTACTGAGATCGCTGAAACTCCAGCTGAGCGACAGAGGTGGCTGACTTTTAGAACTGAACAACTCCCGCTTAACTCCTCACTTCTTCTTGTATATGACAAACCAGATTTGTATTCTCTATGGCTATTGAACATACAATTCAATTTAGATTTGATTTGGCTCGATAATTCAGGTAATATCGTTTACATGAAACAAAATGCGGTACCATGTAATAATACGTTAGATGCCGCTAAATGTAGCTACAAGAATACAATTCCTTCAAAATACATTCTCGCAGCAACATCTGGATTTATCAAATATCACAAGATTACAAATGATTCAAAGATAAAATTAATTTCTATATAGTTGTGGAATTTTGTGCAAGCTAGTTATCATTATCATTTGGTTATATCTTCAAAGTCCCGATATACTTGTTTTATTTCTTCAATTGAAGCTTCATCCTCAAGTGTGCTGGTGTCCCCAATCATCTCAGAATTTGTACTGATGGATTTTAGCAACCTTCTCATTATTTTTCCGCTTCTAGTCTTTGGCAGTTTATTTGTAAAATGAATTTCATTTGGAGTAGCAATTGGCCCGACTGTCTTTCGAATGTGATTAACGAGATCTGCTTTTAATTCTGGAGACTCTTTGTACCCAGTTTTGAGAACTAGAAATGCGATTATTGCTTCTCCTTTTTGCTCATCGGGTTTACTGATTACAGCTGCTTCGGCTACTGCTTTGAACGAAACAAAAGCGCTTTCCAATTCCATAGTTCCTAATCGGTGTCCGGCAATTTTGAGTACATCATCTGATCTTCCCAATAACCAGATGTAGTTATCTTGATCTACAAGTGCAAAATCACCAGTATAATAAAATCCTTGAAATTTGTTCCAGTATGTATTAACATATTTATCATCATTGTTCCATAGGGTCATTAACATCCCCGGCCAGGGTTTTTTGATGACCAAATATCCCTTACTATTGGGTTCCACATCGATACCGTTTTCGTCTACCAATCCAATATCTATTCCAGGTACTGGAAAAGTTGCTGAACCCGGTTTCATAGGTATTGTATCAATACCCAGACATTGGCTTATCATAGTTCCACCTGTTTCTGTTTGCCACCATGTGTCAACTATTGGGCATCTTTCTTTTCCAATAGTTTTGAAGTACCACAACCAGACTTCAGGATTTATTGCTTCACCCACAGTCCCTAAAAGCCGCAATGAAGACAAGTCAAAACTATTAGGGATTGACAAGTCGTATTTCATGTATATGCGCAATGCTGTTGGAGTAGTGTATAGAATTGTTGCCCTATGCTTTTCGACCAATGCCCAGTATCTATCATGTGTGGGAAAGTCAGGAGTTCCCTCATAGATAATGCTGGTGACTCCATGCAATAAAGGACCATATACCATGTAGCTATGTCCTGTAACCCATCCTATATCTGCGGTGCATAAGAAAATATCTTCGTTTTTATAATCGAATACCCATTTGGCTGTTGCATAAATATGAGTAAGATATCCTCCGGTGCTATGCAATACTCCTTTTGGTTTTCCAGTGGTGCCGGAAGTATACAATATGTAGAGCGGGTGAGTACTTTCAACAAGTTCAGGTTGACAGTAGAATTTTTCTTTTCTTACAAGTTCGTGCCAAAGATGGTCTTTGTCCTTTAAGTTGATGTCATTCGTTCCTCTTTTAAGAACAATTACATTTTCTATTGAGGGTGTTGATTCAATTGCTCTATCGACAATTTTTTTTAATTCAAGTATTTTCCCGCGTCTTATTCCTTCATCAGCAGTAATAATGACTTTAGATTTTGAATCATTTATGCGATCTGTTAATGCTTGGGAGCTAAATCCGGAAAAAACGACAATATGGATGGCTCCAATTCTACTACATGCTAGCATTGCAATCGGCAATTCAGGAACCATTGGTAGGTATATCGTAACTCGATCTCCCTTTTTGACGCCCAAATTGTGCAAAGCATTTGCGAATCTGTTTACTTCAATGTAGAGTTGATTGTAAGTAATAGTACGAACGTCCCCAGCTTCGCTTTCCCATATTATTGCTGCTTTATTTTTATTGATATTATCTATGTGCTTATCGAGACAATTTACTGAAGCGTTAAGCAATCCACCTGTAAACCATTTTGCAAAAGGTGGGTGCCAGTCTAAAATTTTGTCCCATTTTTTACTCCATATCAAATTGTCTGCTTGCTTTGCCCAGAATTCCTCTATATTCTCTAATGCCTTTTTCCTTGTTTCGTGTAGAATTTTACCTTGGAGATTAATTTCTAGAGTCTTGTTCTCATCATCCGATATTGTTGTTGAGCTTTTTTGCTCTATCATCTAAATGTGTAATTTGACACTGTTTGTATTAAAAGGCTTGCTTGTATGTGTGCTATGAATAATATTCTAATTAGTTGTTGTATGGGAAGCTAAAGATGCCTTCTACTGCTAACAATCGGTGGATATAATGTTCGTTTGTTTGAATTCTGGGATGAAAAAAATAAATCCATGATGGATAAGAAATGAAATGTTGTTAGAATGGAATGAGCAGATAAAAGCGCACCTAATGTGGATTTGGGGAGGAGAGGATGGTTTTATGAAGAGGAAAAAAGAAGGAATGCTTGTTGTAACGGAGAGAAATCTGATTTTTATAACCAAGACCAATATGTCATACAGAATTCATGACGTGCATTCACGACGTCAGCTATTACGATTTAAAGAGAATAAGGATGTATTTTTGCCCCTAGAAGGATATGGCATTACTGAATTAAGGAATGATATTGAAAAAAGCGATCAAAATATTGTATTTACATTTGCTCAAATTTCAGAAATGTATTTTCTTGAAAAAAGGTGGGGTAGTGAGCTTAAAGTCAAAGCCAACTTTGAGGAAAAACAGAAAAATTACAGCTTTGCAATTGTAAAGGGTTGGGTGAAATATCCCGCAAAAGATCCCGTACAGTTTCAACATGTGGATTGGAATCCAATAATAGCTTTATACAAAATGTCATGAGTTTGTCTTTACTTTTGTTTTCGTCATTTTTGGGTTTTAACTAAAGATGATCCCCTTGCTAAAGAAAGGTAATAAAATATACAGATAATATCTTACTACTACTGATTGTTTTGATGGAAAATAGAACCATTGGTAAGAAATTATTTCTTGTCGGAGTGGGTCCAGGGTCATCGGAATACTTGACAGACATAGCAAAAAATGTAATAAGAAAATCCAAATATTTGATCGGATATAAATACACGCTATCTATTGTAAGAGATTTGATCATCCCTAATTTCCATCAGGTCTATGAAGTAACCATGAGAGATCAGGATCAAACTTATAATGAGGTGTATGAAAAAATGGGAAAAGATGAAACTTGTACCATTCCTTTCACCGGTGATGTAAATTTTTCAGAATCTGAAGTTGTTGATAGATTGCTGGAAATTTTTGGTAAGGATAATGTCGAATTAATGCCTGGAATAAGTTCCATTCAAGTTGCTGCTTCAAAGGCAAAAATTCCTCTGGACAAGACTAGAGTAATTAGTTTCCATGTTACCGAGGATATTGAGGATAAGAAGAAAGAGCTAGTCGAAGCCATAAAGGATAAGAAGAGTGTGATCCTGGTACCTAGACCGTGGAACAATAATGCAGAAAAAAACTTTATGCAATCAGAAATAGCCTCATATTTAAAAAACGAGGGCATAGATACATCAACTCTGAAAGTTTGGGTGTTTGAATTTTTGACGACGGAAGAAGAGCGTGTATTTAGAGGTAGGCTGAATGAATTAGAAAAAATGAACTTTAGTCCACTGTCGGTAATGGTTATTGATCAGGTTAGTCGCAAAACGTATTTGGAGTTTGAATGAGAAGCATTGGTTTGCTTGATGTACGTCTTTTGCTATTCTAAAAAATTTATGCCTCCAGATTGTACTATAAAATCCCATTCAATAATGGCACCAAATAACAAAATTATAGCTACTATTCCTATTTCAATTCCAGTATGAATAAGACTTTCTTTAATATTGCTTCTCTTTAAAATGCGAATTAAGAGTAGATAACTTCTAGATATAGCTATGCCGTAAGATACAAGCTCCATAATTCCAAATATTGTTAAAAATACAAGTAGTGGTGGTATCTGAATTGGTAAATCTCGTGTTAAGATCATAAAAATATTGCCTGTACTGAATCCTGAAAAGAGACCAAATGCAATTCCGATACCTGGGAGAAACATTAGAACTGAAATTAGAAAGTTATTGAGGAATATACCCACACTATCAATATTTTTGATTTTGTTTTGAAATTGCTCCTTTAGAAGGGTTGAAGTAGATTCGTCTAAAGTGACAGACGTTCCAATAATAAAAAAGATTAAAAATGTAATAATACCAAGTCCAAGATAAAGCAGCCTCTTCCTAAAGTCGTACTTGTACATGTATACCAATCACAATGTTTACTTTTTAATAATGTATTGAATAACAAAACCTTTTTAGCATTTATGATTGTTCTGTTCAATAACAAAACTTGGATTCGATTTCTATTGCATTGATTTATGCGATAAATAAGGGATATCAAGTTCATCCTGATGCTTTCGCCTTTCTAAAATCTCTTGATTGTGATGTTGAAAAAATAATCAAAAGCATAGTTGATGCTAAAAATAAATTCAAAAAAAAGTCACCAATATTAATCGATGATATTAAAAGTGCAATTTCTGGTGATGATGATAATAATGATCATATTGACGAACCGGTCATAGCTAACACTAGCTCAGAAAGTAATGGCGAAAATTACAAGATCATTTTTGACCCTACGTATAAGATAAACGCACAAGACGACAAGGATTTTGTTAAATTATTTGATAGCCGATACAGAAAAACTTTGAAAATTTTATCAATACGTTCGGAAAGCAGGCAAATAAGAAAAATAAAACAAATTAAGGATCTTAGGAATAAATCCAGGTACACTTCTCCAGAGAGCGAGGATGAAAGGGGAAGAACATTTGATTCTGCATTCGTGGCTGGATTGATTATGTCAAAGAGAAATAGAAAAAATGATGTAGAGCTGATCATTGATGATACTACTGGCAGTATTCCCGTGATATGTAAAACTAGGGAGCATATCAATGAATCATCAACGCTTGTCCTGGATCAAATGCTTATGTTGGAAATTTCACTTGGTAAAAGGAATTCAACTGATTTTGTAATTAAAGATATTATTTTTCCCGACATTCCAGAACATGTTGCGTCAAAATCTGGAACAGAGTCGTACGTAGCACTTATTTCAGATTTACATGTAGGTAGCAAATATTTCATGGAGAGTGAATTCAATGACTTTGTAAATTGGCTATCCTCAGATGACGATGAAATTGTACGAAAAATCAAATTTGTTTGTATAGCAGGAGATATAGTTGATGGAATAGGAATTTATCCTAATCAGGATAAAGAACTAATCGACATAAATATTAACAAGCAAATGTCTTATGCGGCGGCTCTACTCCAAAAAATTCCCAAAAGGATGCATGTGTTTTTGATTCCCGGTAATCATGATCCTGGAAGAAGAGCCTTACCGCAGACTGCGTTGACAAACTTGCGTGATTTTCAACCCTTGGAAAACTTTAGTATTTTAGGTAACCCCTCATATGTTGAATTAAACAAAGTCAAGTTGTTGATGTTCCATGGCCAGAGTTTGGATGATGTTATTGCTACAGTCCCAGGATTGAGTTATTCAAAACCTGTGGAAGCAATGAAAATTTTATTGAAATCTAGACATTTGTCACCAATATATGGCAACCGTACTCCAATTGCTCCAGAGTCCGAGGACATGTTGGTGATAGATGACGTTCCTGACATATTCCATGCTGGGCATGTACATATCACCGAAGTTGGGAGATACAAGGGAACGCTTATGGTAAATTCTGGAGCATGGCAAAAACAGACAAAATTTCAACAAACAATGGGTATCACGCCGACTCCTGGGATTTGTATATTAGTCAATTTGGCAACCCTTCAATCTCTTAAAAAAGATTTCAATTATTAATGTCATGAATTAGAGGCGACAGAATTGGATCACTTCTAATAGCTTCCTTTACAGACGAAATGGGGATATGCAGTTTTATTCTTTGGGTCCTGCCGTACCGGCCCTGGTTCACAATATTGGTCGTTATCAATCCTAGTTGATCCAACTCTCCAACAATTTGGGTCATCCTCCTCTGAGTTAATGGCTCCTGTTGAAGTCTTGAGCAAAAATTTTGATAGATTGAATAAATTTCTCCAGTACTTGCATTTTTAGATCTTATTGTAGAAAGAATTACCAATTTGGTATGGAGAGTTGAGTTGCTCAAAATCTCAAAGTTGGTGTCGCTGTCAATTTTCTTTTGCGCCTGTCTTATGTGTTCTTCTGAAATTTTCATTGTCATTGATCTTTCTGCAATTTCAGCAGCAACTCTCAAAAGGTCAATGGCCTTTCGAGCATCGCCTGTTTCTCTACCGGCGATTGCAGCACATAAATTTATAACGCCACTAGGAATGACGTTGTCATATAATGCAAGTTTGCATCTGTCAATTAAAATTTCTTTTAATTGTTCTATTGTGTATGGGTTGAAAACCAGTTCTTCTTCGCTTAAACTACTCTTGACTCTTGGGTCTAGTTTATCCTTAAAAGTTAAGCTATTCGAAATACCAATCAAGCTAATGAATTGTTCTGAAGAAATTCTTTCATTAGCTCTTGTAAAGTTATACAAAATATCGTCGCCTTTTTTATTGACAAGTGAATCTATTTCATCTATGACAAGGACAATCTTGATTGACTTGCGTTTTATGAAGTCAAGTATTCTGTCCGTGGCTTCGCTCATAGACAGGCCTGTAAAAAAAACTTGCATTTTTTTTTCTTCTTTATTTATGCCAAGCAATTCAGCGATTTCATATAGTATCTTATACGGTGTGTTTGAATTCTTTGCGTTAATAAATGGCACTTGGAGGTTGATGTCAAGTTGCTTGGTCTTGTTATAAAGGTGGTCAATAACGTTTTTTACTACAGCTGTCTTTCCTGTTCCAGGTTTTCCAAAAATCAACAAATTAGACGGACGCCCTTTTTTAAGTATGACAGACAGGGATTGTGCGATTGCAGTACTTTCCTTAGTTCGGAATAATAGCTTATCAGGAACATAATCTATAGTCAGGACTTGCCTGTTTTTTATAATATTCTTATTCTTAATTGCGCTATCGAAAATAGTGTCTAATATATCATCATCCAATTACAGACGCCTCCGGCACCCCTCTTTTTCTCCTGTATCTCAATACAATAAACTCATTTAGTAAGTGGTATGTATATAAAATAAAAACGCCTAAATCAATTTTCTTTTATTTATTTGTTAATTCTGATCGTTTCTATTATTAGTTGAGAAGACAAATAAAATTTCAATGAGAAATGCAGGGGTGGAGTAACTGCCTTAATTAATGTTATTGTTTGTTAATTCAAAAGTAGAAAAAACTCCCTGATATGACCCCTTTATTTCCAGTGCAGACTAATTAACAGATATCTACAATGTAAAGACAGCAACATGACCCCTTTATTTCTACTGGAAAATATTTGATAAAGGTTATCGCAAAATTGATAACTACAATTGCATCAATGATGATCGAATACTGCGTGATAATTAGTTAACAAAAGCTGAGCTCTTTGTTAGCTTGTTAATCACTTTAAATGTTAAGTGTGATGTGATTTCAAATCCCATTCTGTCCGTCTCAAGAAAAAAGATTAGAATCGAACTGGAGGATGAAAATGGAGAAAAATACAACTTGACTCTCCAAGGGACTTTATCAAAAGAAAAGATAATGAATCTAATTGAATTTGTGCAACTCTTTGAAAAAAATTCTATTAATACCAGTTCAGAGCATAGAGAAGGCGAGACAAAATTAGCCTCAAAGTTATGGAATTTAATTGCTGAGAACTTTAGATATCACACCTTTACCTCTTCTGATCTAGCAAAAATTTACAAGGATATGTACTATGATTCTATCCAACTAAGTGTCGCCTCTATCTACTTGTCACGATTTTATCTGAAAAAACAGCTTACGAGATCAAAAAACGGCAAACAATGGGTTTATGCCGTTGTTAAAGAAAGCCAAAACAACATTGGCGAATATTTAGAAAAATCTAACCATCCGAAATTGTTGTCTGTTCCAACAGTCTACGACCTTCATCTGTGATTTTATATTTGTAAGGCCTGACACTCTCATCTCTCATGACAATATTTTCCGAATACAGTTTTTTGAGCAATCTTGAGGTATGTTCACGCGATTTGCTAATTTTTCTTTGAATCTCTCTCGAAGTTAACGGTACTTCCAACATCCTTAGAATCGAATCCACTGTATTCGCCCGTGAGGAATCTTCCTCTTCAGATGCTATATCCTCTCCTGTGACATTCAAATTCTTAGTCACAGGTATGCTATTATGTGATATCGCTTTATGTGACATATCCTTGGTCATATCACTAGAATTGTTAGTTGCCGTAAGTTCGTTTTTATTAATTATGTATTTTTCAGAATTGATCTTCTGATCAATCACATCCAATTTACTTCGTAGTCCAGAAATAATCTCGTTATATTCATCGAACTTGTGTAAATATCCCTCTATCAACATATCTTTCATCTTATAATCTCGTTCATCCCGGCTTTTGATATCTCTGAAATAACCAATATACAAAAAGGTGAAAAAGGATAATACTAAAAATATCATTGAAATCAAAGTATCGGATAATGAATAATCCAAATTAAAGCCGAATATATTCATGTGATATCATGTGATTAAACATGGACATTTATTAAATTTTTTCTATATTAAAACTAGTTTTCTTATCACATTATCCATCAAGGATATCACATTACTTAATGTAGAGTTATCAATTTCGTCACTAGGTTTATTTAATATCACATTCAATTGGTCGTTCAACTGATTCAGTATCGCAAAGGTTTCCACATCTACCACATTAAGCAGTCGCAATAGCAATAGTGTGTAAACAGTCCTTTTTACCTTGTTTCTACACTGGCCTAATTGTCGATAATACGCACCTGCAGAGATGTTTCCGGCACGTTTTTCATGCACTATTTTATTATAAATAATTGATGTTTGTTTCTTTGTAAATATAGAATTTTCAATAAAATGATTGAAAATTGAAGTATAATTAAGATTGTCGTTTTCCATATACTATACTAATTTGTATAGTACTCTAATTAATTTATTTTACTGTATTCGTTGAGTCATATCTGTTGAGTATAAGACTTGTCTACATTCTCTGATGAGATTATTATTATACGAGTAAATAGTTTGAGAAATGATGGAAATACAAAGCACAGAACAATACATTTTGAATGAAATCAAGAGACAAAAGACTTTATGTTTTCCACTTATAGACTCTGAAAACTCCTCGAAGACAATAGAGCTAGCAAAAAAATTGGAACAGCTAGGAGCTTCAGCAATTTTAGTTGGTGGCTCATCAACTTCAGATCAAATTGAATTGTCTAGTTTTGTGACGGAATTAAAGAAGAATGTCAAGATTCCTGTTATTTTATTTCCAGGAAATATCACAGGAATATCACCAGCGGCGGACGCAATTTTATTCAGCTCATTACTAAACTCCGAAAATCCATATTATATCACAGGCGCCCAAGCGCAAGGAGCCTTAGTTGTAAATAAATATCATATAGAAGCCATTCCGACCGGCTATCTCATAATTGGAGATGGGTCTACTGCCTGGTTCATAGGTCAAGCCAAGTCCATCCCATTTAACAAATCAAATATTGCAGTAATGTACGCTCTGGCTGCTCTGTATATGGGCATGCGATTTCTATATCTTGAAGCTGGATCCGGCGCATCACAAAATATTCCACCAGAAATGGTAAGCACCGTAAAAAAATTCTATAAAGGAATATTGATAGTTGGTGGTGGGATTAATTCTGCGGAAACGGCAAAAAAAATATCTGATGCGGGGGCAGACATCATAGTTATTGGTACTATGATTGAAAGAGAAAAAGACTGGGAGTCAGAATTTGCTAACATCATCAAAGCATTAAGAAATTGACTAATCATACTAAAGATAACCAGGATACTCAAATTCCATCATATTATATAAAATATCACCAAAAAATTTCAAAATATATTGAAGACGCCGTTTCTGTAGCCCAAGAAGCTAAAAAAAAGGGTCTCGATATTTCTGATAAAGTTGAATCACCGATAGGTTATGACTTACCAGACAGGATAGCAAAGATACACGAAATTGATATTTCCAGTAGATTAAGAATACTGCTGCCAGAACTGGGAAAAGAATTAACCGCATTAAAGATAGCCGAGGAAATTGTACTTGGAAAATACGGGGGAATCACTATTGAAGAAAGACTAAACAATGCGGTAAGAGTCGGACTATCCGTTGTAACTGAAGGTGTTACTGTAGCTCCTCTACAAGGGATCTACGATGTTAAAATAAAAACAAATGCCAATAAATCTGAATATTTATCAGTTTCTTTTGCTGGTCCAATAAGATCCGCAGGTGGAACCGAAGCTGCCGTAACTATGCTGATAGCTGATCACGTCAGAAGAATTGTAGGATTAGACAAGTACATTGCAAATTCATTTGACGATGAAATTAGTAGATACGTTGAAGAATTAAGGATTTATGAAAGAGAAGTAGGAAGTTTCCAGTTTAAGGTTTCAGACAAGGATGTCATCCATTGCGTAAGTTCTCTTCCCGTAGAAATTGATGGTGTTGACACGGATCCTGTAGAGGTCGTGGGCCATCGGAATCTTCAAAGGGTTTCTACCAACAGAGTTCGTGGAGGTGCACTAAGGGTAATGAATGATGGCTTGATAGGTAGAAGCAGAAAATTATTGAAGATTGTAGAGACCCTGAAACTGGAAGGATGGGAGTGGCTCAAAACTCTTGAAGGAGCAATTCAAACTGCAGAGGATGATACTGTATCCCACAGGATGACTGAAGTCATCACTGGAAGACCTGTTCTTTCAATGCAGAAAAAGATCGGCGGTTTTAGATTACGGTATGGTCGATGCTGCAATACTGGATTTGCCACAATCGGAATACACCCAACCATTCCAATATTATTAAACTACGCAATTGCCGTAGGCACACAAATAAAAATTGACGCACCAGGAAAGGCCTCCACTATTGCGCTAGTAGACAGTATCGAGCCACCAATAGTAAAACTCAATGATGGAAGCGTTATGAAAATAGAAACATTAAATCAAGCAAAAACCATAGCAAGTAAGGTTACAAAAATTCTTTACCTAGGCGATATTCTAGTAAGCTACGGCGATTTTCTTGAAAACAATACCCAGCTTCTTCCTTCATCATACGTTGAAGAGATTTGGGCTCTGGAATTAGAAGGTAAGCTTGCCAGCAAGGACCCTGATTCATATTTTAAAATATTTGATAGGGAAAGGTTAACCGAATTAGTCCAACATCCATTAGAAAAGAAACCATCAATTATTGAAGCATTTAAGATTAGTCAATTTTTCGAAATACCTCTTTATCCTGGATATGTTTTTTATTGGACTGCGTTAACTCCAGATGAATTTAACAATTTAATAACGAAATTGATGCAAAGTGGAGAGTCGATAAAAAATACAAATGAGAGAGCTTCTTTACTTTATGATTCAGAACTAAAAGAAACTCTTGAAAAACTTGGGATAATTCATTCGCTTTCTCTTGAGTGCAGCAGAATAACGATAGACGATCCTGATCAACTCTACATACTCAGGGAATTGATAGCAAAGTGTATCGATTATGGATCAAAAATCAACAAACTCTTGGAATCAAGCTTCGTCTTAGGCACTGATCCAAACTCTACCAAGACACATATTTTGTATGTCATCTCCCAATTACTAAATGTTAGTATAAAAGAAAAATTTTCTTCTTCAATCGCGGTTCGTGTTGGGCGTCCGGAAAAGGCTGCAGAAAGGAAAATGAAACCTCCTGTTCATGTCTTATTCCCGATTGGGACAAACGGCGGACCAACTAGGGATATTTTAAAAGCGATGCAAAGACCACTATATATTGAAATTGCTAACAGATTTTGCAGCAACTGTAAATCACCATCGATATCTGTTACCTGTCAAGATTGTCTATCTAAAACACCTATTCGAATAATGTGCTCAACCTGTAGGTATGAAGTTAATGATGAGGAGTCAAGTGGACATTGTCCTATTTGCGGGAATCGTCTAAAAACACACTCGCCTACCAATTATCCTCTAAAAGCAGCGGTTGAAAAAGCCAAAAGACATCTGGAAATACAACCAGTAGAGCCACTTAAAGGCGTCAAATCCCTGATGGGCAAAAATCGATGTGCAGAGCCTATAGAGAAAGGTATCTTAAGGCAAAAGCACAATTTGTATACTTTTAAGGATGGAACTATACGCTTTGATGCTACAAACGAACCTCTAACTCATTTTAAGCCCAAATGGATTAAGACAGATTTTACAAAATTAAGAGATCTGGGATATCATAGAGACCACGTAGGAAATAACTTGGAGTCAACTGATCAACTGCTAGAATTATTCATACAGGATGTAATAATCCCAATTCACGCTGCTGAACACCTGGTAAAAATTGCACAGTTCGTAGATGAAGAACTCATTAGATTCTATGGACTTGATGCGTTTTATAAAATAGGTTCAATTGACGACTTGATTGGACACTTTATTATTGGTTTAGCACCGCACACATCGGTAGGTATAATCGGAAGAGTAATTGGATTCGTCAATTCCCAAGTATGCCTAGGTTCACCAATCTGGCATTCTGCCAAACGAAGAGACTGTGATGGTGACGCAGATTCTATAATGTTACTAATGGATATTTTTCTAAACTTTTCAAAGGAATATTTGCCAGATAGAATTGGTGGCCTAATGGACGCACCTTTACTTATTCAACCTCTAGTTTTTCCACATGAAGTTCAAAGGCAGGCCCATAACATAGATGTCGATGAAAGATACCCATTGGATTTCTATACATCTTCTTGGAATATGGAAAAAACCAATCTATTTGACAACATTGATCTTGTCAAAAAAAGGTTAGGTCATCCAAATCAATTCTTTGATTATAAATTCACTCATACTACGGACAATATTATGCTAGATGAATCACACAGTTTGTATTCAACCCTGAGCACTATGGAAGAAAAACTACAGATGCAGATAAGCACAGCCAAACTAATCAACGCAGTAGACGCGGATGAAGTAATGTCCATGGTATTAACGACGCATATTTTACCGGATATAATGGGAAATTTAAGGGCTTATTCATCACAATCATTTAGGTGTACCAAATGTGGACAAAAATACAGACGAATGCCACTTGCAGGTCGATGTCTGGAATGTCATAATGTATTGTTACAAACTGTCACACGGGGTTCGGTTGAAAAATATGTACAGACTGCATTGAACATCTGTTCAGAATTTAAGATAAACGAATATCTGACAAGCAGGATTAACACATTACAAACAGAACTAAATTTACTTTTTAAACAAAACATCAAAGATCAGCACACAATTATCGATTTCATTTAGCTCAATTGGTTTCTGAAACCATATGATCATAAGAAGGATAGAAATAATAAGAAAATTACATAATTAGAATTTTAAAAATTTGAATCTGAATTTCTGGACAGATTTGAAATATTGCGTTCAGGATATTCAGCTATTTTCACGCCTAAAATAATGCGAATTGGAAACTGGTTACATACATAATAAAAATATTCAAAAATCATAGAATTCGGATATTTTGCTAATTACTATACAAATTAAAAAAATA
>Ga0209981_1000013_pt1 | contig 18552 bp, 20 predicted proteins | sample InoplaM1PM_FD_187582 | JGI IMG/M metagenome (GOLD analysis project Ga0209981, IMG submission 187582) | Arabidopsis thaliana rhizosphere microbial communities from the Joint Genome Institute, USA, that affect carbon cycling - Inoculated... | ecosystem: Host-associated > Plants > Roots >... | reverse complement strand
TTAAATGTCCTGTATGTAATTCTGCTGGAGAAGCTGATCTTCCGTACAAAAGTGCTGAAGAAAGAGAGGAACTTGAAGAAGATATTGATGAAGTCGAAGAGGAAGATGGTGGAGAAGAGTTTGAAGATGATTACTGAGATAGAACACTAGTAGTAGTTTTAAAGTCAATCCGAACTGCATATAAATTAGTTATTTAGAAAATAGACTAGTAAGTTATGCTACTGTTTGGTTCCTAGCTTTGACAACTGGGCCAAAAACGCCGTCAACTGTATATCAGGGTGCGATCCATGAGTTAAACGATAATCGTATTCGGCTATTAAGGAAGCAAAGTCTTCAGGATGCGATAACTTTAACGAATAGACAGCTTCATACGCATATTTTAGAAAATCAAACTCAGACATTCCATATACTGCAGTTAATTCTAGTAACTTGACCCTGGCTTCATTAAACTTGCCTGACAACGCCAGTTTAACTACGTCACTTACCTGTGACTTTCCAGAAAGACCTAATGATGCAAGCACATTTGCGATGCTAATTGATCCCATTACAGATGCAGTTTGAAGTATGTTTATTGAATGACGTAGGTCGCCATTCGTGGAATCAAAAATTTGGGAAATTGCTTTATCATCATGCTTTACTCCCTCTTTTTTGCACAACAATTTTAGATAATTTTCTATTATCTCCTTTTCAATTCTCTTAAATCTAAAAATTGCACAACGACTTTGAATGGGTTCAATAATTTGAGATAAATAATTACATATTATGATAAACCTAGTAGTTTCTGAACTATCTTCAATTATCCTTCGCAAGGCTGTCTGAGCTTCAGATGTCATCTCATCAGCCTCATCTAAAATTATTAGTCTAAATTTTCTTTCATCTTTGTCACTTGTCCTGATCTTCAAAACTGATGCAAATTCTTTAACTCTCTCTCGAACCATCTTTATTCCCCTTTCATCTGATGCATTAAGCTCTAGGGTGTCTCTCCTCCAATCTTCGCCAAGTAGCTGCCTTGACAGACACAATGCAGTAGTAGTTTTTCCAACTCCCGCAGGTCCCGTAAATAACAAGTGTGGCATTTCAGCAGGTTCTTTCATTAAATTCTTCAAACTCTCCACGATTTCTTTTTGATTGACAACATCATCTAGTTTAGTAGGTCTGTATTTTTCTACCCACATCAAATCAGACAAATTTTTTGCCTCTACCTGCGGCATAAAAGATGTTCTGATTATCAGTTATATATTCAGTCCTGTAAAGATCCAACTTAATAATATCTTGTTCTAAAACTATATTCCCAATATGTCATCAAACAGTTCTTTTGCTCAGGGCGCATTTCAAAGCTTAAAAAACACATACTTGTTACAGTATCTTCTTGAAGAGATTAGGGTTACTTTCAAGTCTGACGTAAAAGTATCTATTAACGATATCAACATCGATGCAAAAGAAGGTGATATCTTGTCATTGCCAAGATGGCTTGCCAAAAATTTATCCAGAAAAAAATTAATTGATGTTCAAGACAATGAAACATCAAGTTATGTCTCTAAGGCGTTAAATAGAGAACGAATATCAAAACCTCATGACATATCTGGTGTAGATGTAGACTTTTACATTAGGGTCAACGATTATCTCGAAAGTCTTAATGAAAAAGAAAAAGAAACACTTTCGGTATCACTTAATTCATTTGTAATGTCTAGATTGGAAAAGATTGTGAAGCTAGCTGCTGCATCATCACTTTCTGCAGAAATGGAAACAAAATTATCAGCAGAAGAAAGGCAGCTTTATAATTTCGTTCACAGCTCGTCAATGGCTTTCAAGGAATGGGTGTTAAACAGGCAATGACTGAACAAAAACAACAGACTACGTCTGCAATTTCCGATGAATTAGAATCATTTCTACGTGCCTTTAAAGACAGGGATGGAAATTACAAGTATTTTAATAGAATAAACGACATGATGGCTTCAAATTCCACTCATGTCGTAGTTGATTATATCGATTTAGATACAAATAAACCAGACCTTACAAAATTGATTACCGATACCCCTGATGAAATGTTCGACGCGTTTAACAAAGCTGTATATTCAATATTAAAAGAAATTCATTATGATTATGCTCAAGAAATTAAAGACAAAATTAAAGTAAGAATTGGAAATTATTCAGTTCAAAAGGGACTTAGAGAGATAAATGCTGAAGTAATCAACAAGTTGATAAGCGTACCCGGTATGGTGGTCAGAACTTCTGAAATCAAACCACTTGCTAAAAAAATAGCGTACGCATGTCTTAATTGTAACACATTGAATGAGGCTCAGCTTAAGGGTCTAACACTAAAGAAACCTATGAGATGCACACAGTGCTCTGAAAAAGAACTTGAAATGGATCCAGAAAATAGTTATTTTACAGATTTTCAGCTTGTAAGACTTCAAGAACTCCCAGAAGATTTACCAGCAGGTCAGCTTCCGCACTATGTAGAAGTCACCGTTATGGATGATCTTGTAGATCGTTGCAGACCTGGTGATAGAGTCTTACTGACTGGAATAGTCAGGATCGAACAAGAACAAACATTACAGATAAGGACAAGTTTGTTCAGACTGCGCATGGAAGGTAACAATATAGAATATCTTGGTGGGCTCGCCGGAAATAAAGATGGAAGAACAGTTGATAGAATAGCAATAAGCAGCGAGGATGAAAAACAGATATTATCTATTGCTGGTATGCCAGATGCTTATGACAAACTGATTGCATCATTTGCTCCTCATATTTACGGACATGAAGTAATAAAAGAATCTATCCTTTTACTAATCGTAGGATCGGTAACAAAAAAATTAGCAGACGGTTCAAATCGTAGAGGAGACATCAACATTTTCCTCGTTGGAGACCCAGGAACTGCCAAATCTGAAATGCTAAAATTTGCTGCAAAAATAGCACCAAGGGGCCTGTATACATCCGGTAGAGGTACTACTGCTGCAGGTTTGACAGCAGCGGTTATTCGTGATAAATCTGGAATTATGATGTTAGAGGCGGGTGCTGTAGTTTTGGGGGATCAAGGCCTAGTTTGTATCGATGAGTTTGACAAGATTAAATCTGAAGATAGGTCCGCACTACACGAAGTTATGGAGCAGCAAACATGTTCTGTGGCAAAAGGAGGAATAGTTGCTACACTTAATGCAAGAACATCAATCTTATCTGCAGCTAATCCTAAATATGGTAAATATGATCCGTTTAGAAATATTACTGAAAACGTAGAACCACTTCCTATACCATTACTAACGAGATTTGATATCATTCACGTTATCAGAGATAATGCTGACTCTGAAAAAGATAATCGAATTGCAAGTCACATACTTGAAATCCACAGAGATATAGAACATGCAGCTCAGTCGGCAATTGAAATAGATCTATTTCGTAAATATTTAGCATATGCCAAACAAATTGAGCCAAAACTGACAACAGAGGCAATCGATATTCTAAGAGAATATTACTTGCAGATGAGAAATGTTGACTCTGAGGGAATGATTACGGCAACACCTCGGCAGCTTGAAGGTCTCGTGCGTCTTGCTACTGCTAGAGCTAGATTGTTATTGAAAGACTCTGTGGATAGTGAAGATGCTGACAGAGCGATATACCTTGTTTCACAAATGCTAGAAACTGTCGGTATAGATGTTAATACTGGAAAGGTGGATCTTGGAGTTCTTCATGGAAAACCCCTTAGTGAAACTTCAAAACTTAAAACATTCACAGATGTCTTTAACGGATTATCCGGAGAAGACAAGAATGATGTTGAAGAAAAGAATTTCATTTATGAACTTGTGAAAAGTGGAAAGTTCACAGAAGATGAAGCTAAAGAATTCATAAGAAAGGCAATGCAAAATGGACAAATTTATGAAAGAAGAGCCGGGTTTTACGCAAAAGCATAGTACAAACAATACCATTTATTTTTACCAGCAACCCGTGATTGCTAACCAGAGACATTCAAATGATATTCTACTTTACTAACAAGGCGACTAAGTCCCAGAGTTATTCAAGATGACTATTATGATGGGTTTGTTCTTTGCCTCCAAAGATTGTAGATACTAAAAAGACAAAAAATTTAATTCACAAAATGCATCTTAAAATTATTAAATCCTAATTCACTTTAACAGAACCTCAATATTATTAATATATTAATTGGTATGAGTAAAATCAATCATATCAGATGAAAGAATACTTGGATGAACTTTTAAAATCATTAAAATATGATTCATTATACCCGCCTCAAGAGCTTGCATTATCAAAGGGTGTAATGAATGGTAACAACGTACTTGTTACGACTCCTACATCAAGTGGGAAGACATTAATCGGATTAATGGGTATGATAAATATTCTTAATAAGGGAAAAAAGGTAGTATACCTTACTCCGTTAAAAGCATTAGCCACAGAGAAATTTAATGAGTTTAAGGTTATAACAGATTTGAGCTGTTTTAGAAATAGGAGAGTCAATATCGGTATTTCCACAGGCGATTATGACTCTTCTGGAAGCGAATTAGTAGACAAAGATGTTATTATTTTAACAAATGAAAAAATGGATTCAATATTGAGACACGACCCAAATTGGATTTATGATGTTGGTCTATTCATTATTGATGAAATCCATCTTCTTACTGAACGAGAACGAGGTCCAACACTGGAAATCATACTGACAAAGATCAAATTGATGCCACAAAAACCCCAGATAATTGGGATAAGTGCAACAATATCAAATTCAGATGAAGTGGCCGAGTGGTTGACATGTGAGCCAATTCAAAGTAATTGGCGTCCCACTGAATTGATAGAAGGAGTGTATAATTATGGTAAAGTTACCATGAACGATGGTACGAATTATGATATTGATAATATTGGAATTTCTGATAATTCAACTAGCGGCATAACCAGTCTCGCAATGGATTCGATAACTAATGATGGAGGCCAATCACTAGTTTTTGCAGAGACACGTAAACGTACCGTGTCACTTGCAAAAAAGACATCGGAAATAGTGGCAAAGATTCTCGACAAAAATTCTATAAAGTTAGCTCAAAAGACAGGAGTGGAAATTTTAAAGGAAGGAGATGATACAGAGCTTAATAGAACACTTTCAAGTACAGTTGCAAAAGGCGTTGGCTTTCATCATGCAGGTTTAGGAGCAAAGAGCAGGCAGATTGTTGAAAAAGCGTTCAGAAATGGCATTGTAAAAATTCTTTTTGCTACACCGACACTTGCTGCAGGAGTCAACCTACCTGCCAGACGGGTAATTATTACGAGTATTTTTAGATATGATTATCAATATGGGGGTAATGTTCCAATGAGTGTTCTACAATACAAGCAAATATGCGGACGTGCAGGAAGGCCTGCTTATGACAAATATGGAGAAGCAATCATTATCGCAGATTCAAGAACCAATCCAGAAGACCTGTATAATCATTTTGTATTGGGAGTACCGGAACCAATAGTCTCTCAATTAATGGATGAAAGGGCCCTGAGGGTTCATGTATTGGGAGTTATAGCTTCAAAACCTAAAATGTTCAAATCTGAATTACTCTACTTTTTTGAACAAACATTTCTGTCTAAATATCAAGGAAATCAAATCATTAGCTTTGAAATTGAATCGCTCTTGACTTATCTAAGTGATGAAAAGTTAATAATCATGCGAAATGATTTACTTATCGCTACTAAATTTGGTAAACGCATTTCCCTGCTATATATTGATCCAAAAACAGGAATTCAATTCAAAAACAATTTAGATACATATAGTGGTAACAAACATAATATCCATGATATCAATTCCAACAAACATGAAAATAATGTAATAAATTTCTTGTATTGGATTTGTGATTGTTATGATTTTTATCCAAAGCTAACATTGAGGCAAAATGAAACGGAATACTTTCAAAGGCTATTCCAGAAACATAAGCTAGGTTCATACGGACTATCAAATATTGACTATACTCTAAAGAATTTAGTTATATTATTAGAATGGATTGATGAATCAAGCGAAGCGAACTTAAATGAAAAAATTGGAGTTGAGCCCGGTGATCTTCACAGGATGGTTGAAACAACATACTGGTTGTTATATTGCCTTTATGAAATCGCAAAATTAATCGAAAGAAAAGATCTTTTGCCGGAAATAAATATACTACGGCTAAGGATTAGACATGGTGTAAAATCAGAATTGATTCCACTTATACAACTTGAGGGAATTGGAAGAATCAGGGCAAGGTCTCTATATAGGGCAGGAATCACAGATGTAGTTATGATTGAAAAAATCTCAGAATCAAAATTAGGGTCCATACCAAAAATAGGGGTTAAACTCGCAAGAAAACTAAAGAGCCAGATCAAGAATTAAAAATGAGTATCAAAGGATATCTTTTATAATTACAATAGGTGATTTGATTTACTTCTAGATATTGCTATTTATGGAATTATTGTGTCTGCTGTTTCCTTTCTAGTTGTATTTTTTATCACACCTGCTTTTATTAAATATCTAAATAAGAAAGGCCAAGTAGTAGTGGATTACCATAAGCCTGGAAAGCCAAATGTTCCCAGGCCTGCTGGGCCGGTCTTGCTCATAGGAATTGTAATTTCTGAAATAATATTATATTTTTTAATACAGGACATAAAAATAATTTCTCTTATATTATCAACAATTATCGCATTTATTATAGGATATATTGATGACAGGAAGACCATGCCAGGTTGGTTTAAACCTGTGGCCTTAATATTTGCTGCTGTTCCAATAATAGTTTTAGGAAGTCATGGTAGTTCTCTTGGATTGATATTTGATAGTGCTTTCATACCTATATTGTATATTCCACTTATTTTAGCCATAATGCCGATAGTTGGTAATACAATAAATTCAATTGATGTGTTTAATGGTGTGGCTAGTGGATTTATTATTATCACAATGATGCCATTATTAGTGAGTGTTATTTTATTTGGTAATATTACTGTGTTTCTCATGGGTTTGCCATTATTATTTGGCACTATCGCAATATACCAATATCATAAATATCCAAGTAGGATTTTTCTTGGAGACTCAGGAACTTTGTTATTAGGATCAATGTATGCTGGTTTATCAATCGTGGGAAATTCGGAAATTATTGGGGTAATTGCTCTTTTGCCAGCAGTAATGAATTCTTTCTTGTTTCTATCTAGTGTGAAAAAAATAGTAGAACACAGGCAGGTCAAAACCAGGCCTGTCTCAATATCCGAGGACTTTAAATTAGTGGCATCTAAAGAACCCAGCGCACCAGCGACACTAGTGAGACTTATTCTTGCTAGAGGTCCGTTGTCTGAAAAGGAAATAATAACTAAAATCCTTATATTAGCAACGTTTTCATCCGTATTGGCATTTATTTCAATTGTTATACAATATTTCTTCATGAAGGGGATAATTTCTATATGAGATTATTTGATCTTTTTATGCTTATTTTTATCATGTGGATAATGATCATGATAGTATCATATTTTTTGATATTCATAATAGGACCATTACATATTGACATATTCCACAATTCTTCAGATAGATTGATTACCTCTATAATTAAAGCATCATCGGCCATCGGACTCGTAGTTGTGTTAATTCTATTATTGGGCATTCTCAAGACAAAGTACTTGGAAAAAATATTACTGAAAAAGTAAAACATGAAAAACCAAGATCCAATTATTTTCAAAGTTCAGTGAAGTGAAATATGTGCGTAATAATAAAATCTAGAATTAGATTGCATATAATATTAAATATTAAATGAAAACCTATATCTTTGAAAGATTGATCAAATCTTTGAATTTTACCTCCATTCCATACCGCTTTTCCTCATGTTTCATGTGATTGTATATCTTGAGTAACTCAACGGCATTTTTAAAGAGATTAAATTTACCATTAATTTTCATTTGAATAAACTTGAATACGAGAGCATAAATTTGGAACTTCTTTAATACTTCTGTTCTGTATGCGTTAAAATCGGTGATATGTTTGATGAATAATTGGGCACACCATGTTGATGGAATAATTCCTTCACCAAGCAAAGGATACACGGTCCCTATTGATTCACCAACTCCAATCGTTTTCCGACCATCGGTAAAAGGTTCGGAATCTTTCGGGGGACTTATTCTAACAGGACGACCGACTTTCTTTATTATTTCGCATTTATGTTTTTTTAAAAATTGGTCGACAAATGCGTTGTTATTTTTTCGTTCATAATCGCCAGCGCCAATATGCGCATAGCCATTTTCTAGTGGGAAATACCAAAAATAACCCTTCATTGAAGGAAAAGCCTTCAAATAGAAATCATCAAAAGGAGTGTTGTCTTGATATTTCACCTTGTACTGTATACATGGTATCCACATTTCGTTATATGGACGTGGCAAATAGTTACGGTGAAAACCCGTAGAATCAACTATTATATCAAACTCAGATTCAAGAATCTCTTTCTTTGGAACGACTCCAAACTGGATGTTTGTACCTCTTGTCATATCCTTGATTAATTTTATTTTGTCATAAGTAACCATCCCTTTCAATCCAACATTAATGCTATTGTCGGCCTTACTACTTTGACCAATATCAACCATCATTTTTTTTCCCTCATGCAAAATGTAGTCATCAAAATTAAGACCGCATTGCTTAACCAAATCTTCCATAACGTTTTCACAAGTCGCCCAGGCACAAACTGCATCATGCTCTTCAACAGGCATTCTTTCAAATCCCTTAACGTAATTATCGTGATCATTACCGAGTCCATTCATAAGATAAGCTCCTGCAACTCCCATGCCAACGACTGCTATCTTCATTTGGTAACGACAAATAACATCTTGTTAAATAAAAACGTGCTGTTTTTTGCCCGCCTATTTTATTTCAATTATTTCCTGGGTTGGGTGATAAGTTATATTGGTAATCGAAATTAGAATTTGGCAAAGAGTAAATGTCAAAAATTCCAAAATATGCCAGGATTGGGATGCTTCTACTAGTTATGGGAGCTATACTCGTAGGAATTGGTACTTATCTGAGCAAAGGTTCTTTATCACTTTATGGATTTTTAATGGTCATCTGTGGATTTATCATATATTTTGCCTCTTCAATCGCAGCAAGAAGCAAAAAAATGCAATCATAAAGACACTTGACATCAGCTAAATTATAGTCGATAATACGATTTAGATTTGTGCTGCGTTTGGAAAAAAGAAATGTTTTGATTTTTAATTAAACTTATAAATTGTAACAAGTTATCGTATGCTGAAGCTAATTGGAAGGTAGTACTAAACGGAATGAAGACAATTTTGATGACCTAGACACGGTCTTTGCAGAAAAGTCAGAAATCAAGAGTGAAACTACCTCCGATATTTCCGGGAATATGGATAAAGGAGATGCAGTACAAGCTGACGCTTCTGAATTAGACACAAACATGGAAAAATCAGGGGGCATTGAGACAAGCACTGAAAATTCTCAAATACAGCCTGATAGTCAAGAATCAGATTCAAAATTTTTTGCAATTAGGACGACAGGTGGTCAAGAGCATATTGTGGTAAATCTAGCACAAAATAGAATAAATTCAAAGAAAATTCCTGTGCGTTCCATATTATTACTTGATAGCTTTAAGGGATATATAATAATCGAAGCTCCAAACTCCAATATTGCCTACGACGCTCTGATTGGGGTAAGACATGTAAAAGGACAGATCCGTGGAGAGTTACCTTACAAAGACATTGAAAATTATTTGGTGAAGAGACCGGTAGTATCCGAATTGAATATTGATGATACCGTTGAAGTCATTGCTGGCCCGTTTAAATCGATGAAGGCAAAGATAACCAGAGTTGACTATGAGAAGCAAGAGGCAACTGTGCTTCTACTGGATTCGCCATATCAAATACCCGTGACGGTAGACGCAAATTATCTTAAAAAAGCCTCATAGACTGGTGCATACTATTAAATTAAAGAACATAACTCTAAAACTAGTCTGACATGGAACAAAAAAAGACAATTTCTGCTCTTGTAAGTGGTGGCGAGGCTAGTGCTGGTCCTCCACTTGGACCAGCCTTAGGCCCGCTGGGTATTAACGTATTGCAAGTAGTAAATACGATAAATGAAAAAACTAAAGAATTTCACGGAATGAAAGTTCCTGTAAAAGTTGAGGTCGATCCAGATACAAAAAAATTTAACGTTGACGTCGGTGTCCCACCAACTACAGCACTAGTAGCAAAGGAAGCTAATATATCTAAAGGATCAGGTACAGCAGGAAAAGACTATGTTGGAAATATTACCATGGAAGGAATTGTAAAAATAGCTAAAATGAAAATTGATGTTTCATATGCAACCACAATAAAATCAAGCGCGAAGGAAATTATAGGTTCTTGTGTGAGCAGTGGCATTAAAGTAGAAAATAAACCAGCAAAAGAAATATACTCTGATCTGAACGACGGAAAATTTGACCAAATACTGGTCTAAATTCATTATTACCTTTATTTGTAGCAAGTTTAAAATATCCCAAAACTGAATTTTAGATCAAGTTTTAGGAGATATGATACAATAAATGTCAGTTCAACAAGGTTCAGCAGGTGGTATGCCTGTTTTAATATTGAAAGAAGGCGCAAGTCAAACAAAAGGACGCGACGCACAAAAAAATAACATCGCCGCTGCAAAATTGATTTCTGAAGTAGTAAAGAGCTCTTTGGGTCCAAGAGGCATGGACAAGATGTTAGTAGATGGATTAGGGGATGTAACAATTACAAATGATGGTGCAACAATACTAAAGGAAATTGATGTTCAGCATCCAGCAGCGAAAATGATGGTAGAAATAAGTAAAGCCACCGATAATGAAGTAGGTGATGGAACTTCATCAGTAGTAGTTTTAGCTGGCGCATTGATTGAAAAGGCCGAGGAATTAATCACAAAGGATGTTCATCCAACTATTATAGTCGATGGATATAGAAAGAGTGCAATAAAGAGCATTGAGATATTTAATCAAATTGCCCAAAAAATTGATGCAGGCAACAAGTCCGAGCTAATCAAAGTAGCAAAAACATCTATGCAAACTAAACTGGTTTCCAAGGAATCTAATGAACTATCCGAAATCGTTGTTAATGCTGCATTACAGGTTTCTGAATCGAACGATTCTGGATACCTTGTAGATATTGATGATGTCAAAGTAGAAAAGAAAGCAGGCGGATCTTTACGAGATACAAAACTGATTAAAGGAATCGTGCTTGATAAGGAAGTTGTTCATGGAGGAATGCCAAAGAGAATTGAAAAGGCTAAAATTGCACTTGTCAATTCAGCCTTAGAAATCGAGAAAACTGAATTTGATGCCAAGATTAACATTAGTTCACCAGATCAGATGAAGATGTTTCTTGAAGAAGAAAATAAGATGCTAAAGAGTATGGTAGATAAGATAATTTCGTCCGGTGCAAATGTAGCTATCTGCCAAAAAGGCATTGATGATGTCGCTCAACACTATCTGGCAAAATCCAATATTTTGGCTGTTCGCAGAGTTAAGGAAAGTGACATGACTAAATTGGCCAGAGCTACAGGTGCACGAATTGTTAATAACCTTGAGGACTTGAGTTCCAAGGATCTTGGTTCGGCAGATCTCGTAGAGGAAAGAAAGGTTGAAACTGATAAATGGGTTTTCATTGAAGGTTGTAAACACCCAAAAGCAGTTACCATTCTCATCAGAGGAGGTTCACAGAGGGTCGTTGATGAAGCAGATCGCTCAATTCATGATGCCCTTATGGTTACCAAAGATGTTATGGAAAAACCATTCATAGTTGCAGGTGGTGGATCCCCCGAATCTTTTGTTGCAGGAAAATTAAGGGACTGGTCTTCGACATTATCTGGAAGGGAACAATTAGCAGCAGATAAATTTGCAGAGTCGCTCGAGGTTATTCCACTCGCTTTAGCAGAGAATGCTGGTATGGATCCAATAGATACACTAACGGAATTACGTTCTAAACAAGCTAAGGGATCGAAGTGGAGTGGAATTGATGCAAGAAGTGGAAAGATTGTAGATATGTCAAAACTAGATATTGTAGAACCACTCAGTGTCAAGGAACAAATTATCAAATCAGCAACAGAAGTTGCATCCATGATTCTTAGAATAGATGACGTAATAGCTTCAAGTAAGTCTGGAGCTGGCGGTCCTCCTGGTATGCCTCCAGGAATGGGAGAAATGTAGGCAATAACAGGTATAGAAGATACAGCCACTATCTCTTTTTTCGTTCATTTCTTATTTCTATTTCAATTACCTGCTTGACCCATTTTCCGGTATGACTTATTTTTTGTAATCTGTTTAGATATTCAATCCAGGAAATTTCACCATAGGACTTTTTCCAAGCTTCATAATGACCCTGTAGACACTGTAATGCTTCATAATGATATTCACAATATTGTCGCTCGACAGCCTTCCTCATACATAGTATACACCTCGATTCAAGATTTCTTATCATTGTACCTTACCTGATATCACCCACTTCATTGCAACTGCGTCGAAAGTATATGTTGTAAATTGTCTACTTGTCTCAAGATTTTTTACTTGTATGTGTATGGAATCTGTCATATGTTCAATTTTTTCAGTGGCATACTCAAACTGGGGACCGATGTCATTGGTTAACAAAAAAACTATCCTTGAATTTATGTCAGCCGATATTCCCGAAAAAGATAGTATTATTTTTAATCCTTTCCTACCTCTTCTGCGTTTCATTTCGTTAAATAAGGCCTTAAATTTCTGCCAATTATCAAAACCAAATAGTCTAAAGAATTCATCATCGTAAGGCACCGGGAATTCGATTCTTAGCAGAGTTACATACTCAGATTCCTCTACCAAAATTTTTTCATCTACGGCGGAAAACTTGGACAAGGTATTATAGATTACTTCTATCTCAAATGGCGATAATCCAAAGTATTCGAATTTAGTCGCATCATTCAATTTGGATATTGATTGTATTGCAACGGATTAATCTTTTGACATGGATGAATTTCATTGTCGCAACTATTTCGGTAGATTTTTAAGTGTACGTTAATACAATTTCGTCGACGATTGAACTCAATTAAGATTCTCGAAAAGGATAATAATCATATTGAAATTGAATTTAAAGATATTCCAAGACAGTATGTCAATGCATTAAGAAGATTGTCTATCAGTCAAGTTCCTACTTTTGCAATTGATGATGTAGTAATACTAGAAAACTCATCAGTCATGCATGATGAAGCTATTGCCCATAGACTAGGACTGATTCCATTGCGAACAGATCTAGAGAGATTTGTAATGCCACACCTCTGTGATTGTAAGAGCTCTCTTGGCTGTTCAAAGTGCAGAGTATTGTTAGTTCTAGATGCTGAATCTCAAGACAAAACTAAAGTTATTACTTCTGCAGATTTAATATCTGAAGATGATGTGGTGAAACCCGTCAATAATGAAATACCAATAGTTGCTCTGGCACCAGGTCAAAAACTAAAGTTTGAGGCATATGCACGACTGGGAACCGGGAAAAGTCATGCAAAATGGCAGCCAACTTCCGTAGCTGTGGTGAAAGATAGCAAGAAAGAGGATGATTGCATACTGTTAATAGAAACAAATGGTGCATTAACACCAGAAGAGATTGTATTAGAAGCAGCAAAGATACTAGGCTCAAAAATAAAGGAATTTGATAATGTTGTTCAATCTTTATCGGTACCAAAGAATATTTAGATATAGATTTATTTGGGGTTTAGAGGATAGCGAGTATATTTCATGTTTCCTGATACTTTAAACAATACGATTTGGACCCTGAGGAATGCATCAAAGCAAAATAAGGTGCCGATATGGAAAACTGTAATTAAAGAGCTTTCCAGGTCGAGATCTAATAGAAGACAAGTTAACATAGGTCAATTGGCCCATGTTACTAAGGATAAAGAAGTTGTAATAGTGCCAAGCAAAATATTAGCTTCTGGTGAAATTAGTCACAAGCTAACAATATGGTGTTTTGCGATATCAGAAGCAGCTACAAAAAAAATACTTGACGCAGGTGGAAAAATTCTTGCTCTGGATAATTTGATAAAGAAATACCCAGATGGTAAGGGGGTTAGATTAATTGGCTAAGCAACTTGCTGAACAAAAACAAAAGCCTAATCAGATTTTGACTATTGACGCGAAGGATTGTATTGCGGGAAGAATGTGTTCCCATATTTCAAAACTTTTGCTCCAAGGTCATCATGTCAGAGTTGTAAACGCTGAAAAAAGTATGATTTCCGGGAATAGATACAAAACTATAGAAGAATATAAAGAATATCTAACAATTTCGTCTGCTACAAATCCTATACACGGTCCATTTCATCCAAGAATGCCTGATAGAATACTTACAAGGATGGTCAGAGGTATGTTACCAAAAAGAAAATCTAGTGGATTGACAGCTTTAAAGAGATTGAGAATCTATGTGGCAATCCCACCAGATCTAAAGAATGCAAAGCTTGAGACATTTGAGGATTCTAAAATTAGAAAACCATCATCATATTTTATAACACTTGGCGAATTGGCAAAACAGATAGGTTGGAAGGGGTTGGATAGTTATGAATAAGATAGATCTTTATCCAGGACAAAGAAAATCAAGCAGAGCTGTGGCCACAATTTCAAAAGGGAGTGGAAAAGTTAGAATAAACAACATACCGGCTGAGTTGCTAAATTCCGAAGTGGCAAGAGAATTGGTTCTTGTTCCGCTTAAATTGATAGGTGAATATAGAGACAAGGTAGATATTAGTGTCAAGGTGCACGGAGGCGGTTTTATGGGACAGGCGTTTGCAAGTACAGTTGCAATCTGTCGAGCATTAACAGGTACCGGAAAGGGTGGTAGAGATCCAAAAGACCACCCCTTTGCAAGAAGTATACGAACAGAAATTCGTAAAAGGATTACCGAATTTGACAGACACTTGTTATCAGGCGATCCCAGACAAACAGAATCAAAGAAATTTGGCGGATCTGGCGCAAGACGCAGAAAACAAAAATCGTACCGTTAAATTTTTACTATATTTTTTATTGTTGGTAATCGAACGTTTTTAGCAGTCTAATTACATTATTATCCGCAGATTAGGAATGGCCAAAGATTATTATCTTTTTACAATATCCTTACGATCTGGAGATATATAGAATTCAGATAACTTTTTGTCATAACATACACCACAGAGATATCCTGAAATGTTCCACTCACTCATTGACTTGTACCTAAAAGTCAACTTGTTACCACATAGGGCACATTTTAGCTCATTTTTATCCATCAGTATGAGTCCAATCTAGAGTAAATTAAAAGTTATGAAAAAAAGCCAAAATATCATAAGGCTGTCTTTGAAATTCCATCCATAATCAAATTATTCATGATGACGACATTACAAGCAATATTTTAAATTAGGACCTTAAGGTCACCATACACACATTACAATGAACGCTAAAGAATCATATGACAAAGTATTTGATCTTCTTGAAAAGCATCATATTTGGTTTAAATCCTCAATACCACTGATTGCAAGTGAAAATATTCCAAGTCCTGCTGTACGAGAAGCGATTGTGTCTGACTTTGGGAATAGGTATGCGGAAGGATGGCCGGGTGAACGGGTCTACGCTGGATGTATTTACATTGATGAAGTGGAAATAATATGCAATGAATTAGCAAAAAAGGTTTTCAAATCTGAATTTGCTGACTGTAGAGCCACCTCTGGCGTAGTTGCAAATCTTGCAATATATTCCGCTTTTTCTAATCCTGGAGACTACATGCTAGCTGCATCTATTCCCACTGGGGGACATATTTCACATGGTAAGAAAGAACACTCGGGAACAGCTGGTCTTGTGCACGGACTAAACATAGAACACTATCCTTTCTCCAAAGAAGATATGACTATTGACGTTGACGCCACCAAGAAAAAGGTCAGTGAAATGATTTCAAATGGCAAAAAACCTGCTATTGCAATGTTTGGAGGAAGTCTATTCCTTTTTCCTCATCCAGTTAAAGAATTGGCTAGTTTTATGCACGACAATAGCATTTACATCAATTATGATGGAGCTCATGTAGCCGGATTGATAGCCGGAGGACAATTTCAAGATCCAATTGGAGAGGGAACAGATTCTATGACAATGAGCTCCCACAAGACTCTCTGGGGTCCACAGGGAGGAATAATCGTTTCATTAGAGCGGCACGCAGATAGCATAAAGAAAGCTATTTTTCCAGGAAATACAAGCAGCCATCATCTCCATCATGTAGCAGGAAAGGCTATAGCCTTAGCAGAGTCCCTAGAATTTGGAAAGGAATATGCAAAACAAGTCATAAGCAATGCAAAAACACTCGCTGAATCACTTGCAAATTTTGGTTTTAGAGTTTTAGGAGAAAAACATGGATACACAGAATCACACCAACTGGCTGTAGATGTTTCCAATTTTGGGGATGGGGGAACCATTGAAAAAGAATTAGAGAAAGCAAACATTATTCTTAACAGACAGCTTCTACCTGGTGATATCAAATCTGGTAAACATTATATGCACCCAAGTGGAGTAAGGATAGGTGTTCCCGAAGTAACCAGATTAGGTATGAAGGAAAGTGAAATGAAAGAGATAGCATCGTTTATCAAACAGATTGTAATAGACAAATCAGATCCCAATAAAGTTGGTAGTGCTGTGTCCAAGTTTCGTGAACAATTCCAAAAAGTACACTATGCCTTTGAAAATTCGACAGATGCTTACAAATATATAAAAATACGGATTTGAGGATAAAAGCCTCATCGTTAATTGACTATCACAGTATGTCAGATCTCTGAATTCTAAGATGTTATACTTGATTTATCCGATTTACATCTAATCGAATATTTCTTAGTGTATAACTCTGTTGACTAAATTACTTAGAAAATCTAGGATTTTATTGATATTTCATAGATTACCGTTATTCTTCGTTCTAAAAACGCAATAATCTATATCTACCGTTAATATGCCTTGGTGAATATTTCAAAAAAATATCTAATAAGCAATAAAATGTATATATAACATGTCTAATTTTAGAATATTTATGTTAAATTGTATCATAATATGAAATGAATATAGTGTATTAGTTTATTTATGATGAATCTGACCCTAGAACCAATGAACAAGAAACAACCAACGAAAACTGTGTTTCTGGTAGCATCGCTGTTGACCTTAATGTTTGGAGTCTCATTTGTTGCTTCTAATAGTCCATTATATGCTGCCAAGAATATCTGGGCTGATGATGACACTATGAAGGAACTTGTGAAAGATATTGACAATGGTAAGGATAATGACGACAGTATGAATTGGAAGGAATTCAAAAATTCAAAAATTTTCAAACAAGAAGATATTGAAACACAAGGGTGTATAGAAAACAGACAGGACCTCTCAAATAATCTAGCAGATTATGAAGTGCTTCGATGCTTTGAAGATTCAGACTATGCTTATTGACAACTAAAATCTAGAGCTACTTTAAGCAGTCAGTCCAACTTTTTTTAATTTCTTTTTTATCGATATCAGTAAATTTACCAAGATATAGTATCATAAACTTAAATATGCAATAGATCACATCTTGATAGATTATATATATTAAACACGCCTAAATTAATAATATCAAATGTTTACAAAGATACTGGTGCCAGTTGATGGATCTGATAATTCTTACAAGGCGTTAGAGGCTGCATTAATCCTTTCAGAAAAATTAGGTTCAAATATTTCTGTAGTTAATGTAATGGAACAAGTACCTATAACCCATATCGAATCAGAAAAACTGCTGAGTGAACTACTAGAAGCCTACAAAAAAGAAAATCAAGAAATATTATCAAAATGTTCAGATATTGCTCATCAAAAAGGTATAACTATCAAAACAGTTCTTCTTCAGGGAAATCCGGCTCCAGTTATTTTGGACTATAGTAAAAAAGAGAATTTTGACCTTGTAATCATGGGAAGTCGAGGAATGGGGAAGTTTAAGGAGTTAATACTAGGAAGTGTGTCAAGTAAGATTGTGCATCATTCGCCATGTGCAATTATGATAATAAGGTAAATTTGGTGTCTCATGATTCATGTTTATTTCTAATCTGCTCAAGAACTTGGAGATTACGATGGATGCATTATCATTAATCTGATTTGAAGACAGAAAATTGTCCCCAGAACTTGACTCATTTACAATCAGTGAAAAAGAGGGTCTTTACAAGGCCGTTTTTTCTCGAAGAGATATTAGATCTCATTTTGTTGATAAAAAAATTCCGGATGAAGCGCTTGCAAAAATTCTAAATGCAGCACATCATGCGCCATCCGTTGGCTACTCACAACCTTGGGATTTTATTCTAATTAAGAATAAAGACACCAAACTAAAAGTTAAGAATTCCTTTATTCAAGAACGAGAAAAATCAATTTCTTTGCTTGATAACGATTTAGATAGACAAGATAAATATGTTAAACTAAAATTAGAAGGCATTCTGGAATCTGATATTAATATTTGTGTGACATATGATCCTAAAAGATTTGGACCTTTTGTTTTAGGTAGAACGTCCATACCAGAAACAGGCGAATATAGTGTTTGTTGTGCAATTCAGAATTTATGGTTAGC
>Ga0209981_1000006_pt1 | contig 21873 bp, 26 predicted proteins | sample InoplaM1PM_FD_187582 | JGI IMG/M metagenome (GOLD analysis project Ga0209981, IMG submission 187582) | Arabidopsis thaliana rhizosphere microbial communities from the Joint Genome Institute, USA, that affect carbon cycling - Inoculated... | ecosystem: Host-associated > Plants > Roots >... | reverse complement strand
CTCAAGAACGGTTCCATCCTGTGGGGTGGCGTGGGCACCGGCAAGTCTCGTGTCGCAATGGCCTACTACGAACTAAGGGAATCCCCAAAGGACGTAGTGGTTATCACCACAGCCAAGGTCCGCGATTCCGGCACGTGGTTCGAAGAAGCCGCGGCATTTGGTGTTGGACAAACGGAGGGCGCTACCGTCCAGGGGATCATTTCGGTCGATAGCTGGAACAACATCGATAAGTACGTAGACCGAGAAGGTTGCTTCTTCATCTTCGACGAACAGAGATTGGTAGGCAATGGCAAATGGGTGAAGAGTTTCCTCAAAATCGCCAAGAAGAATCGGTGGATTATGCTGTCGGCGACTCCGGGAGATACGTGGTTGGACTACATCCCTGTCTTCGTGGCACATGGGTTCTACAAGAATCGAACCGCGTTTACGAGAGAACACGTGGTGTACAAACCATTTATGAGGTATCCCGTGGTTTCTCACTATGTATCGACTGGGAAACTTTTACAACTCCGTAGTCGCATCCTGGTGGAGATGCCGTACGCGAGGCAGACGACCCGGCATAACGAGACGGTAGTAGTGTCGTACGACAAGGAGATGTACGACATGATCGTCAAAGAACGGTGGAACATTCTGGAGAATCGACCCATTCAGGACGTTTCAGAGCTCTTCCACCAGCTGCGGCGCGTAGTGAACAGCGATCCTAGCCGCGTAGAGGCCGTTTCCAAGCTGTCTAAGCGGCATCCGCGACTCATAGTGTTCTATTCCTTCAATTACGAGTTGGAGGCCCTTAGAACGGCTAATTTTGGAATTCCGGTCGCTGAGTGGAACGGCCACAAGCACGAAGAACCGCCCGAAACGGACAAATGGCTCTATCTGGTGCAGTATGTGGCCGGCTCAGAGGGCTGGAATTGTGTCACTACCAACGCAATTGCCTTCTACAGCCTGACATACAGCTATAAGAACTGGCATCAGGCTCATGGCCGAATTGACCGCCTAAACACGGAATTTTCGGACCTTTACTACTACTGCCTCAGATCCAGAGCGAAGATTGACACGGCAATTTATCGCTGTTTGCAGGCAAAACAGTCGTTTCAGGAGTCCCGCTACGACGTCAAAGGGCTGTGACACTGCCAAGCTAATTTCTTTTCTGATCGCCCGACCCAATATCTAAAATAGACATTAGGATAGGGTATAGAATAGTTTCTGACTCAAAGTGGTGTCACATCCCACAAGGTAGCGCCTTGCCCAAGGCACGTGTCTTGCCCAAGGCCTAAAGGAGAAACATGGAGCACGTCCCAGCAGTTGCGAACGTTTCAATCTCGTCGATGGTGCAGTATCAGCCTGAGTGTAGTTGTGGCTGGAAAGGCTGGAAGTGTGCGTCTAAGTCTTTGGCGCAGTCCGAAGCCCTTACGCACGTTCAGGGGGTGAGAAGTGGAAACGTGGAGAACGATCCCCGACTTTCCTAGGTATAGCGTCAGTGATCAGGGTCGCGTCCGGAATGATGCGACTGAGCGCATTCTGAAGCTTAGCGTGAATCGTGAGGGGATTCTCAATGTTGGCATGATGCATTGCGGAACTCAGTTTCGTCGTTCTGTTCCGTTGCTCGTTGCTCGTGAGTTCGTTCCTGGGGGTACGGAAGTCTTTGACACCCCCATCCATCTGGACGGAGATCCGTTCAACTGTTACGCCAACAACTTGACTTGGCGTCCGCGTTGGTTCGCGGTCAAGTACAAGCAGCAGTTCACTGATGGTTATGGTGTACTCATCAATCGCACTATCCGGAACATCAAGACTGGTGAGGAGTTTCCGGATTCGTTCGAGTGCGCCAAGTGGTATGGGATCCTTGAGTGGGATCTCCAACAGGCCATCGAGCAGCGTACGTATGTGTGGCCGTTGTACCAGCAGTTCGAAGTTTTGTAATAGACATTACCTCGGGGCTAATACATGCTTTCTAATAGGAGTACATGGGTTTTATTCTTTGTCCGCCTTGTCCGAGGAGGCAACATGACCGAGGCGCAGTACCAGAAGAAGGTCATCCGAAAGCTCGAGACCATCTTCCCGGGCTGCGTCGTCATCAAGAACGATCCCTCATATCAGCAGGGCATTCCGGATTGGACCATCTTGTTCGGAACGTGTTGGGGGATGCTCGAGATCAAGAAGTCTTTGACCGCGCGCCGGCAGCCCAACCAGGACTGGTGGGTCAACCAGTTCCGCAACATGTCGTTCGCTGCATTCATCTGTCCGGAAAACGAGGAGGCCGTTCTGAATGAACTTCAAGCGGCATTTGCGTCTTGCGGGCGAACATGCGTTCCTCAGTCCTAGCCAGTACCACTGGATCAATTACGATCCTGATCGTCTGACTCAGCGATGGTACACCTGGCAGAGAACGAAGTACGGGACCGAGGCACACGAGTTTGCGGCTACGCAGATCAACAACAAGATCGTGCAAGAAGATGATTCGACGATGCTTGCGCAGTACATCAACGATTGCATCGACTTCAACATGCAGGCTGAGGTACTCCTGTACTACTCAGACAACTGCTTCGGTACCGCCGATGCGATTTCGTTTGAACGCAACATTCTGCGTATTTCCGACCTCAAAACTGGTGATAGTCCAACATCAGAGCATCAGCTCGAAGTCTATGCCGCGTTGTTCTCCCTGGAGTATGACGTGGATCCTTACGACATTGAGATCGAGCTTCGGATCTATCAGCACGACGACGTACGCGTTTACGATGCTGAGCCATTCGACATCATGAACATCGCGAAGAAGATCATCATCTTCGACCATCGGATCGAACAACTCAAGAGAGAGGAGGCGTCGTGATCCGGGAAGTCTCGGAGGAAGAGTTCCTACGGCATTACGGCACTCCCCGTAAGTCTGGTCGATACCCTTGGGGTTCTGGCGAGAATCCTCAGGGTGCTCGTGACTTCTTGGATGATGTTGCGGACCTCAAGAAGAAGGGTCTGTCCGAGAAGGAGATCGCCGACGGTTTCAACATGTCCATCGCTCAGCTTCGTGCCCACAAGTCTGTGGCGTCGAATCAGGAGCGTCAGGCGAAGTATCGTGAAGTTACGAAACTCGCTGACAAGGGCATGTCGAATTCCGCCATCGCTCGCCAGATGGGGCTCAACGAATCCACAGTTCGTGGTCTTCGTGCACAGGCCGATAAGGACAATGCGGACGTTCTGACTGCTACGGCCGACATGCTTCGTCGTCAGGTCGACGAAAAGGGCTTTGTCGATGTTGGGGCTCAGGTTGAGCGAGATCTGCCTATTGGCGGAGTCAATGTCGGCATTTCATCGACCAAGTTCAACACCGCTCTCGCAATTCTTCAAAACGAGGGCTACATGGTGCATCCGTTGAACGTTCCTCAGTTGGGTACGGGCAAGGACACCAGAATGAAGGTTCTTGCCAAGCCTGGGACTACTCAGAAGCAGGTTTGGGAGAATCGGGGCAACATTCGGCAGATCCAAGAGCATTCTGAGGATGGTGGTCGCACCTATCTCGGAATCAAGGATCCTCTGTCTGTCAGCTCCAAAAGAGTGGGCATTCGGTACGCCGATGAAGGTGGCGCTGATGCAGATGGCGTCATCTACGTTCGTCCTGGTGTAAAAGACCTTTCCATGGGCAAGGCCAATTACGCTCAGGTTCGTATCAAGGTCGATGGCACGCATTACCTCAAGGGAATGGCCGTTTACAAGGACGACCTTCCTGAGGGCGTGGATCTCGTCTTCAATACGAACAAGAGTCGTAAAGAGGCCCCGTCTAAGCACGATGCTATGAAGGAGCTCAAGGACGATCCTGATAACCCGTTTGGGGCGACGATTCGTCAGATCAAGGATGATCATGACAACGTGACCTCGGCTTTGAACATTGTGAATGAGGAAGGTCAGTGGGACGACTGGTCCAAGAGCCTTCCTTCTCAGATGCTCTCAAAGCAGCACCCTAATCTGGCCAAGTCTCAATTGGCCGTTACTAGGGAGCGTCGTCAGCGCGAATTCGACGAAATTTCGAATCTGACCAATCCTGTGGTCAAGAGGAAGCTTCTCGAGACGTTTGCTGATGAAACGGACTCTGCATCTGTCCATCTCGCTGCTGCGGCCATGCCAAAGCAGGCAACTAAGGTTCTGTTGCCTGTTCCTCAGATGAAACCGCATGAGATCTATGCACCGTCCTTTGAGGATGGTACGCATGTCGCTCTAGTGCGCTTTCCGCATGGTGGCACTTTCGAGATCCCTCGTTTGACCGTAAACAACAAAGTTCCTGCTGCAAAGAAGCTTTTGGGCACTGCAGCCAAGGATGCTGTTGGAATCCATCATTCTGTAGCAGAACGCCTTTCTGGTGCAGACTTTGATGGAGATACGGTCTTGGTCATCCCTAACAATCAAGGGAAGATCAAAAGTACCCCCCCTCTCGAAGGACTGAAGGGGTTCGACGCTAGGCGTCAGTATGGGCCCTACGATGGTATGCGTACCATTGATGGTGGTGTGTACAACGCTTCTGCTAAGAAGGCCGAGTTCCCTTCTGGTAGTAAGAAGGATCCTGGTATGAAGGGCAAGGAGATGGGTAAGATTACCAATCTCATTGCTGACATGACAGTTCATGGTGCATCATCTGACGAGATTGCTAGAGCAGTCCGTCATTCCATGGTTGTCATTGATGCTGAGAAGCATCATCTGGATTACCGGGCTTCTGAGAAGCAGAACGGAATCCCTGCTCTCAAGACCAAGTATCAGGGTGGTCCTCGTGCTGGAGCTAAGACTCTCATCACCAGGTCTACTGCTGAGACTAGGGTTGCTGAGAGAAAGCAGGGATACAAGGTAGACCCTGAGACAGGGCAGAAGATCTACACTGAGACTGGGCGTACTGTTGTAGATCGTAGTACTGGTAAGGCTGTGCCTAGGACTACTAAGTCTAAGCGTCTTGCTGAGACTCAGGATGCGTACTCTCTCATAGATGGTCCAGGTACAGAGATTGAACGTGTCTATGCTGATCACTCTAATGAGCTAAAGGCTATGGCCAATGAAGCTCGTAAGGAGATGATCAGTACTAAGCCTGTTCCTTACTCCCCCTCTGCCAAGAAGGTGTACTCAGCAGAGGTTGCTTCACTCAACTCACAGTTGAATGTAGCTCTCAAGAACGCCCCCCGTGAGAGACAAGCCCAGGTCCTTGCGAATGCCGTGGTATCCCAGAAGCGTCAGGCTAATCCTAACATGGATTCAGCTGATGTGAAGAAGATCAAGAATCAAGCATTGGCTGAGATGCGTGTTAGAACTGGTGCGAACAAGACACGCATTGACATCACTGATGCTGAATGGGATGCGATACAGGCTGGTGCTATCAGTACCAACACACTCACCAAGATCCTCAGCAATGCTGACATGGATAGAGTGCGCGCCCTAGCCACACCACGGCAGCCTACTGTCATGACATCTGTCAAGCAGAGCAGAGCCAAGCAGATGCTGGCATCGGGCTACACACAGGCTGAAGTAGCCAGGCAGTTGGGTGTAGCACCAAGCACACTCAAGTCCTTCATCGCAGGAGAAGAGTGATGGCTGAGCCAGACAGTAGTACACCACTGGATACCACTGAGCTGTACATGCTGACAACAGTGGACAATCCATACAACCCATTCACTGAGTGGGATGACTGGTACTCCTTCGACATGAGCAAGGGATACCACACCCCTGGCCTGATCGCCAGGCTTACGTTCGATTCAGAAGAGTTGAGTGATGCCGACCAGACCCTCGCGGTCCAATTGGCAATACGGGAGATCGCCCAGGAGAACGCACTTGGTCTGTACAGACTTGTGTCAGAAGAAAATTTTCTTCCGGGCTCGCCACTTCCTGATTCTGTCTGAGAATTTTGTAAAAAAATTTTTCAGCCAGGGGGGAGGGGGCAAAAAAAAGTCACCCCCGTTTTGAATCGCTCGGCCGCCAAAAAATGCCCCGCGGGAGATTTTTGGCCAAACAGTCTTAGTTCTGGGGGGACCGATGGGCGTCCTGGACCTCGCACCATCGACTAAACAGCTCTGGCTGACCCCCCAGAACTAGGATAAAACTCTCGGTAAGTGAAAGGAGAGTCTATGGCTGCCCGGCGAAGATCGGAAGAACCCGCTCGGAAGTCACGTCGGCCTGCGACTACTCCTGAACAACGAGAGCATCAGGTCATATCTCAGGCCATTGATCTCGCCGAGCAGCAGATCCGAGCCGGAACTGCTTCGTCGCAGGTCATCACGCACTTCTTGAAGCTCGGTTCTTCGCGTGAGCAGCTCGAGCAGGAACGAGTTCGTCATGAGAACGAGCTCTTGAAGGTCAAGCGTGAGTCCCTCGAGTCGGCAGCCCGAGTTGAGGAGCTTTACACCAAGGCAATCGAGTCTATGCGCATGTATCAAGGCGTAGACGAGCCAACGGTAGAGGATGATGAGGAATAGGCGTTATTCGGAGCTCGCACGGCTCAAAACACACGAAGAGCGCTTTCGGTACCTCTCTCTCGGTGGTGTTGTAGGAACAAGCACCTTTGGATTCGATCGATGGATCAACCAGCGTTTTTACCGCTCCAGGGAGTGGCGACAGGCTCGAAACGCGGTTATTGTCCGTGACAATGGCTGTGATTTGGGCATTGACGGCTATGAGATCCACGGTGGAATCATCATCCACCACATGAACCCAGTGTCCAAGGTCGATATTCTCGAAGGTGATCTGTCGATCATCGACCCCGAATTCCTCATTACTACCACCATTCGTACTCACAATGCGATCCATTACGGTGATGGGAATCAGATCTATCGACCTGTTGAAGCCCGAACCCCGGGAGACACTAAGCTCTGGTAAGCAGGGGGTGAGCAATGACGCTCAAAGAGAGAGTGAAGAACAACGACATCGCGAGCATCGACGCGAAGCTCAAGATCGCTCGCAGCAGAAGGTGGGCGGCATGGAATCGGAATGACGCCGACGAAGTGCACGACTTCACCTGCGACATCAACGAGCTGCTCGACGCACGACTCGAGCTGACCAAGAAGGAGGACTAATGTCCGATCAGGAGAACCCTGTCGTTCCGCCGGGCGTCCAGCACGTCCCCGGTTCCGAGGGCAGCACCTACGTCTCCCCCAACACGGCCAAGGGCACCAAGAAGAAGGACCAGTCCGCGGTCGAGGAGGCCAAGAAGAAGGACGAGGTGACGCCGGATGTCTGAGCCGCGCACCTTCCAGGTGCAGCAGAAGCCCATGAAGGGCGACGACGTCAAGGAGTGGCAGAAGGAGATGAAGGCGCGCTTCGCGCGCATGGACATCGATGCTCCGATCGAGATCGACGGCGTCTACGGTCCGGTCACCCGCTCCTACACCGCTTCGCTCGCCCATGCGCTCGGCATGAACGCCACGGAGTGGATGAAGGACGGCGTCACGCCCGAGATGCGGACGCATATCCGTCACAGCCGGTTCAGCGGCACCGAGACCACTCGGTACGCCAGTCGGGATCTCGTCGAGTACCGCCGAGCCCTTCGCAAGCGCTGGCATCAGGACACCGGCCGGGTCCACAAGCCCGTCACCAACGTCCTGCAGCATTCCTGGGGCTACCACCCGCCGGTTCACGACGGCGTCGACGTGATCTGCCAGCCGGACGTCCCGATCTTCGCCATGGTGAAGTGCAAGGTCGTCGACGTGCGCTCCACGGGCTGGTGGGGCAAGGGCGCCCCCTCCGATCCCAAGCTGAAGGCCAAGGGCGACGGGATCATCCAGGTCGAGATCCTCGACGACATCGGTCCGTTCACCAAGGGCCACCACATCGGGTACGGACACGCCGAGAAGGCGGTCGTCAAGGTCGGTGACGTGGTCCGCGCCGGCAAGGTGCTCGGTCACGCCGGCTTTGCCAACGCCTGGCACATCCACCTGATGCACAACGACGGGAACGTCGGCAACCGCGGTATCGGGAACCTCAATCCCGAGCCGCTCCTCAACTACACGCTCGTTCACGGGTAGGAGGTGATCATATTTCCGCAAGCCTGCTCGCCGTGATCATCCTGATCTCGGCAGCCGTCTGCATCGTCGTCCTGGCGCTGGCAGGCGTCTTCTAGACCCTGAAAGGGGGTGGAGTAGATGGAACAGAGCATTCTCATCAGCACCAAGAAGATCCTCGGTCTGGCCGCCGAGTACACGCCGTTTGACCTGGATGTGATCACGCACATCAACGCCGCCTTCTCCACCCTCTACCAGCTTGGTGTCGGTCCGACCACCGGATTCGCCATCGAGGACGACACACTGACGTGGGATGACTTCATCGACGGCGATATCTCCATCGTCAACGCATGCAAGACCTACGTCTACCTGCGGGTTCGGCTCCTGTTCGACCCGCCGCCTACGTCATTCGCCCTTCAGGCCATGAAGGAGCAGCTCGCCGAGTACGAGTGGCGTATTTCGGTCCTCCGCGAGGAGGCAAACTGGACCGCGACAACGGAGGTGGTCTGATTGATCACAGATGATCGCACCGAGAACGTTGTTCGCGGGATCATCGCCCACTACGGCGTCAAGGGCATGAAGTGGGGCGTTCGTCGCAAGAGCACGGGGCCCAAGGAAGTCAGCGAGGACGCGGCCAAGGCTGCCGGCGCTGCAACCAAGGCCAAGACGAAGGGCAAGCAGTCGCTCTCCAACGAGGAGATGCAGGCGCTCGTCACTCGTATGAATCTCGAGAAGCAGCTCACTCAGCTAACTCCGGCTACTCGCACTCAGAAGGGCGCGAAGTTCGCTGGCAACCTTCTGATCAACGTCGGCAAGCAGCAGGCACAAATGGTCGTCAACGATCAGGTGAACAAGCAGCTGAAGAAGGCACTCGGCGGCAAATAGGAGGTGAGCATGAGCCTGTCGAACACCGCAACACCACGGTATTACGGTGAGTTCCGTGAAGCGGTTCTCCGTGGTGACATTCCGGTGAACCGGGAGATCTCAATGGAGATGAACCGGATCGATGCGCTCATCGCGAACCCCAACATCTACTACGACGACAAAGCCGTCGACGGTTTCATCCTTTACTGCGAGAACGAGCTCACACTCACGGATGGTCGCGACCTTCATCTGCTCTTCTCATTCAAACTCTGGGCTGAGCAGATCTTTGGCTGGTACTACTTCATCGAGCGAAGTGTGTACGAGCCCTCAAAGGACGGCCACGGCGGCCGCTACGTGAACAAGGTCGTCAAAAAGCGGCTAGTCACGAAGCAGTACCTCATCGTTGCTCGAGGGGCGGCGAAGTCGATGTATGCATCCTGCATTCAGAACTTCTTCCTGAATGTTGATACGTCGACCACTCACCAAATCACAACGGCACCCACGATGAAGCAGGCCGACGAGGTCGTCAGCCCAATCCGTACTTCCATCACGCGCGCACGCGGGCCTCTGTTCAAGTTCCTCACTGAGGGATCTCTCCAGAACACGACGGGCTCGCGCGCGCTACGCGTGAAGCTGGCAGCCACAAAGAAGGGTATCGAGAACTTCCTCACGGGGTCGTTGCTCGAGATTCGCCCGATGGCCATCAACAAGTTGCAGGGTCTTCGTCCGAAGATCTCCACAATTGACGAATGGCTGTCCGGTGATATTCGCGAGGATGTTGTGGGTGCGGTCGAGCAGGGAGCGTCTAAGCTCGACGATTACCTGATCATCGCCACCAGTTCCGAGGGTACTGTTCGAAACGGTTCGGGCGATACAATCAAGATGGAGCTGGCCGACATTCTCAAGGGCGAGTATCAGGCTCCGCATATTTCCATCTGGCACTACAAGCTGGACGAAATTGAGGAGGTGTCCGATCCTTCCAAGTGGCTCAAAGCAAATCCGAATCTTGGACTCACTGTTTCCTACGAGACGTATCACCTTGACGTGGAGCGGGCCGGAAAAGCACCTGCGTCTCGAAATGACATTCTTGCAAAGAGATTCGGCATTCCTATGGAGGGATACACGTATTTCTTCACTTACGAGGAGACGATTCCCCATCGTAAGAAGGAATACTGGGGGATGCCGTGTTCTCTTGGTGCTGACCTCTCGCAGGGGGACGACTTCTGTGCGTTCACGTTTCTATTCCCTCTGAGTCACGAGAAATTCGGACTGAAGGTTCGCAGTTACATCACCGAGCGCACTCTCATGCTCCTTCCTGGCGCAGCTCGGTTCAAGTACGACGAGTTCATCAAGGAAGGTACGCTTCATGTGATGCCGGGCACGGTTCTCGACATCATGCAGGTGTACGAGGATCTGGACGAGTATATTCTCAAGTCAGAGTTCGACGTGAGAACTCTCGGCTACGATCCGTACAACGCCAAGCAGTTCGTGGAGCGTTGGGAAGCTGAGAACGGTCCCTTCGGGATTGAAAAGGTGATTCAGGGGGCTAAGACCGAGTCTGTTCCGCTCGGCGAGCTCAAGAAGCTGAGTGAGGATCGAATGATCCTCTTCGATGAGCAGCTCATGTCTTGGTCGATGGGTAATGCCATCACCCTGGAGGACACAAACGGCAATCGCAAGCTCCTCAAGAAGCGACAGGAAGAGAAGATCGACAATGTCGCCGCAATGATGGACGCTTACGTTGCATTCAAAGCGAACTCGGAGGCGTTCGAGTGATCCATGACGATAAGCCGGACCTCGACGCCTATGTCCTCGAACATTACGGCGTCAAGGGCATGAAGTGGGGTCGCCGTAAGGACCGCAGCGAGTCATCCGGAAGGGGCAAGAAGGTTGCTCTTGGCGTGGCTGCCGTTGGCGCTACTGCTGGAGCAGCATTCGTGGCATACAAGCTGAGTCAGGGTGGGGGCGTCAAGATGTCGTCGCTCGCCAAGCCTGCCGCCAGTGCGTCCTCGATGTCCAAGGTGTACCAGAATGCCGGGATGTCAGCGAAGCAGATCGCGGAAGCTCAGAGACTGGCCGCTGCATGGGCCTGAGAGAAAGGAGGTGAGACGATGGCAAGATTCAGCACCCGGTTGAAGCACGCATGGAATGCTTTCACTGGTGTAGAAGAGCGACGGAAGCAGCCGTCTACCGAGTACTACGGCACGTCCAGCTACGGCCGACGACCCGATCGTCCGGTTCTGTTTGTGTCGAACGAGCGATCGATCATCTCCTCGATCTACACACGCCTCGGCATCGATGTCTCATCCGTCAAGATCAAGCACGTTCGAGTGGACGACGAAGAGCGATATTTGTCGGATGTCGACAGTGGTCTGAACAATTGCCTCACCGTCGAGGCGAATGTCGATCAGGCTGCACGCATGTTCCGGCAGGACATCGCCATGACGCTCTTCGAGCAGGGCACCTGCGCCATCGTCCCGATCGACACGACGCTGAACCCGGATTCGGGCAGCTTCGACATCAAGACATTGCGAATCGGTCGCATTGTCGAGTGGTTCCCGCATCACGTGCGAGTGAATGTCTACAACGAGCGGACCGGGAAGCGTGAGGATCTCACGGTTACCAAGCAGACCACCGCCATCGTCGAGAATCCGCTCTACTCGGTGATGAACGAGATGAACTCCACTCTTCAGCGCCTCGTTCGCAAGCTCAATCTGCTCGATCAGACCGACGAGCAGAATGCTTCGGGCAAACTCGATCTCATCATCCAGCTTCCGTACGTGATCAAGTCCGAGGCGCGCCGGCAACAGGCGGAACAGCGCCGGCAAGAGGTCGAGTTCCAGCTTCGAGGAAGTCAGTACGGAATCGCCTACACGGATGGTTCCGAGAAGATCACTCAGCTCAACCGTCCCGTCGAAAGCAACCTTCTGACCCAAGTTGAGAGCCTGACTCAGCTGCTCTATGTGCAGCTTGGTCTCACTCCCGAGGTCATGAACGGTACGGCGGACGAGAAGACCATGCTGAACTACTGGGATCGTACCATCGAGCCCGTTCTCGATGCCATCACCGAGGCGATGCATCGTACCTTCCTCACCAAGACCGCTCGCACGCAGGGACAGCGGATCATGTACTTCCGCGATTACTTCAAGCTCGTTCCGATCAGTGGAGAGGGCGGCATGGCGGACATCGCGGACAAGTTCACCCGCAACGAGATCCTCAGCTCCAACGAGGTCCGACAGATCGTCGGCTTCAAGCCGTCGTCGGAGCCGAAGGCGGATCAGCTCATCAACAGCAACATGCCTACCGGCGATACGGGTGTTCCTCCCGCGGGCGAAGAGGAAGTTCCCGACGTCGCCAACATGAGTACCGAGGAGATCTTCGACAGTCTGGAGGTGCCCGGTGAAGCTGCCTAACGGCGAAGTGCTCATGCACGCCGCGGCTCCCTACGATCCGAAGAAGGCTCACGAGTACTACCTCCGGACGAGGAAGCTGAAGGGTCGGAAGAAGGGCGCGCAGCAACCACCGAAGCTGAGTGGACTCGGCGCCCGATCGGCGTTGGCCAAGCCGAAGAAGACCCAAGTCGAGCAGCTGTCTCCGAAGCAGAAGGCAGAGCTCAAGGCCTACGCTCAGCAGAAGGTTCAGGAAGCTCAGAAGAAGTTGAACGAGCTGAACAAGAAGCTGAAGGAGAAGATGGCGGAGGCCAAGAAGGCGGAGCGGGATTCGAAGAAGCCGAAGACCGCCGGAGAGAAGGCGAAGGACGCTCGGGAAGCCAAGAAGTATCGCCAGAGTCATAAGACCGAGCTAAAGACCAAGGCCAAGGCTGATCGAGCCAAGTCTGGCGGATCCTCGGACAAGGGCGGTGCATCTTCCAACAGTGTCGAAGGGCTGAAGAAGCAAGTTGCGGCGGCTGAGGCCAACCTCAACAAGGCCAAGGCTAAGCTGAAGGCCCTGGCGTAAGCCACGAAGCAAAGACCACGAAAGGACTGTCAAAATGGCAGTGAAGACGAAGGCCGACTTCAGTGGCTACGTCACGAAGTTCGGCATCAAGTGCTCCGACGGTCGCACGATCACGCCGGATGCCTTCAAGCACCAGCACGGGATCCAGGTCCCGATGGTGTGGCAGCATCAGCACGACGCTCCCGACAACGTGCTCGGTCACTTCGAGCTCGAGCACCGGGACGACGGCGTTTACGGCTACGGTTTCTTCAACGAGACCGACAAGGCCGCAACCGCACGCGAGCTCATCTCGCACGAGGACATCAAGTCGCTCTCCATCTACGCCAACAACCTGCTCGAGAAGGCCTCGAGCGTCATGCACGGCGTCATCCGCGAGGTGTCCCTAGTTCTCGCCGGCGCCAACCCCGGCGCCTTCATCGACAACGTCACACTTCAGCACGGCGACGAGCGGGTCGTCCTCGACGACGAGGCGATCATCTACACCGGTCTCGATCTCGAGCACGAGGACAAGACCGACAAGCCCGACGACGCCGGCGACGGTGGCGACGAGCCGACGGTGCAGGACGTCTACGACTCCATGACGGACGAGCAGAAGGAAGTCGTCCACTACATGGTCGGTGCCGCTCTCGAGGGCGCCAAGTCGGACGACAGCGCGGCGCAGTCGGCCACGCCCCCCAAGAAGGACGCCAACGACAACGATGACGACAAGGAGATCCGTCACATGAGCCGCAACGCTTTCGAGGCGGAGCGCGAGAAGACCACCGACGAGAAGCCGAAGCGGCAAGTCCTCACCCACGACGCCATCAAGGGCATCGTGCAGGACGCAACCCGCCGTGGCTCCCTCAAGGAGGCCGTCGAGCACTACGCCCTGCAGCACGGCATCGAGGACATCGACACGCTGTTCCCCGACGCCAAGAACATCGACAGCACGCCGCAGTTCGACTCGCGGCGCATGGAGTGGGTCCGCTCGGTTCTCAGCGGGACGCGGCACAGCCCGTTCACCCGCATCAAGAACATCGTCGCGGACATCACTCACGAGCAGGCGCGCGCCCGCGGCTACATCAAGGGCACCCTGAAGAAGGAGGAGTTCTTCGGGCTGACCTCGCGAGTCACCACGCCGGCGACCGTCTACAAGAAGCAGAAGCTGGACCGTGACGACATCATCGACATCACGGACTTCGACGTCGTCTCCTGGCTGAAGGCCGAGATGCGCCTGCTGCTCGAGGAGGAGCTCGCTCGCGCGATCCTGGTCGGTGACGGCCGGGCGGTCGACGACGAGGACAAGATCAAGGACCCCGCCGGCGCCAACGAGGGTGCGGGTATCCGCGCCATCGCCAACGACCACGAGCTGTACGCGGCGACGGTCACGCTCCCCGGCGACTTCACGGACGACGCCGGCCGCGTCGCCTTCGTCGAGGCGGTCATGCAGAACATGCGGTTCTACAAGGGCTCCGGCTCGCCGACGTTCTACACCACGCTCGGCGTCGTCAACTCGCTCGTCCTCACGAAGGACGGCATGGGCCGGCGTCTGTGGCGCACCAAGTCGGATCTCGCGACCGAGATGGGCGTCGCCAACATCGTCGAGGTCGAGATCATGGAGGACGACGCGTACGACGATCTCGTCGGCGTCATCGTCAACCTGTCGGACTACACGGTCGGCACGGACCGGGGCGGCGACGTCTCGATGTTCGACGACTTCGACATCGACTACAACCAGTACAAGTACCTGATCGAGACGCGTCTCTCCGGCGCCCTCACGAAGATCCGTTCGGCCCTTGTGGTCCGCCGTGCCGCCGCTGGCGCGACGCTCCGTGTCCCGGTCGAGCCGGACTTCGACGAGACGTCGGGTGACATCACGATCCCGACCGCCACCGGCATGACGTTTACGCGGACCGACACCGGCGCCACCGTGGCGCAGGGCTCGACGGTCAACGTGCCGGACGGCGAGTCGCTCGAGATCCAGGCCAGCCCGACGGCCGGGAACTACTTCGAGACGGACCAGCAGGACAGCTGGACCTTCACGAACCCGGCGTAGTTCGCCTGACCTGTGGCGAGGTATTTCGGCAAGGTAGGGTTCGGTTCCCAGGTCGAAACTGCGCCTGGAGTATGGACCGAAGAGATAACTGAGCTCTCGTATTACGGGGACGTGGTTCGTGATGCTCGCCGTCTCAGTGAAGCTGAGAAGGTGAACAAGGATCTCAGTACCTCGAACTCGATCAGCATCATTTCGGATGCGCATGCCAACGAGAACTACTTCGCCATTCGCTTCGTTGAGTGGGGCGGGGTTGTCTGGACCGTGACAGAAGTCGAGGTTCAGTTTCCCCGCCTCATCCTGCGTTTGGGGGAGGTGTACAATGGCCCGCGCGCAGCTCCAGACTCTCCTTGAGTCGATCTGTCCGCACGTTTACTTCCAGCCACCGTCGAACATCATCATGCAGTATCCCTGCATTGTGTATCGACGTACTTCGGAGGAAGTGAAGTGGGCGGACAACGGTCGGTTCAACGAGTACCTGCGGTACGAAGTGACGATCATCGATCGGGACCCTGACTCACCCATCCCGGGGTTGCTGAAGCAAACGCCGCTCGTCAGTTTCGACCGGCACTTCGCTTCGGATGACCTCAACCACGACGTGTACAACTTGTACTGGAAAGGAAACTGACACATGGCACCTCTGACCTGGGATCAGGTCGGCGAGAAGACCTACGAGACCGGTGTCGACCGCGGCGTCCTCTACACCCCCGACGAGACGGGCGTGTACACGGACGGCGTGGCCTGGAACGGCCTCACCACGGTCACCGAGTCGCCTTCGGGCGCGGAGGCCTCGCCGCAGTACGCGGACAACATCAAGTACCTCAACCTCATCGGCGCCGAGACGTTCGGTCTGACCATCGAGGCGTTCACCTACCCCGACGAGTTCGCGGTGATGGACGGTTCGGTGCAGCCGGAGGCCGGCGTGATCATCGGGCAGCAGGGGCGAGGGGTCTTCGGGCTGAGCTACCGTACCAAGGTCGGCAACGACCTCCTGGGCGCGGACGCCGGCTACAAGCTCCACCTCGTCTACGGTTGCCAGGCGTCTCCGTCGGAGCGCGCCTACGGCACCATCAACGATTCCCCCGAGGCCATCGCGTTCTCGTGGGAGATCGCCACCAGCCCGGTGCCGGTCACCGGGTACGCGCCGACGGCTCTCGTGGTCGTCGACTCGACGGTGGTCAGCGCTGGCGGTCTGACCGCGCTCGAGGACGCGCTGTACGGCGGCGGGACCGAGACGGTCGCCCGTCTTCCCATGCCGGACGAGGTCCTCACCCTCATCACGCCGTAGTACCCCTGACAGGAAGGCCGGAGAATGCTCACAATCACAGTTCCAGGAGACGAAGTTTACGACGAGTCGACCAGTATGCTCGGCACCGTCAACGACGTACATCTGGAGCTGGAGCATTCTCTGGTCTCACTGTCAAAATGGGAGCAGATGTACGAGAAGTCGTTCCTTGGCACAACCGAGAAGACTGACGAAGAAGTGCTCGGTTACGTTCAGTGCATGATCACCACGCCTGACTACCCGATCGATGTGTTGTACAAGCTCACCGGGGAGAACCTGGAGGAGATCAACAACTACATCAACGCCAAGATGTCAGCGACCACTTTCGTTGATGCTCCTGGCGCTCCACCTACTCGAGAGGTGATCACCGCAGAGCTCGTATACTACTGGATGACAATCTTCAACATCCCGTTCGAGTGCGAGCACTGGCATCTCAATCGTCTCTTCACGCTCATTCGGGTCTGCAACATCAAGCAGTCCAAGCCGAAGAAGCAACCCAGAGCAACAGCTGCGCAGCAGAGAGCTGAGCTCAATGCTCGGCGTCGGGAACAATACGGAACCAGAGGGTAGGAGGTGAACTTTGGCAACACTCGTGTGGGATCAGGTCGGCGAACGTACGTACGAAGTCGGCGTAGACCGCGGCGTCCTATATTTGGAGGACGGTCGTGGGGTAGTTTGGAACGGCCTTCGCGCGATCGAGGAATCCTACGATCGAGAGGCCAGCTCCTACTACATCGATGGAGTGAAGTATCTCCAGCGCATGACCCCCGGAGATTTCTCGGCTCGACTGCGCGCGTTCACCTACCCGGCAGAGTTTGACTCCGTGGTCGGAGCCGAACCGATCGGTGACGGCATGACCTATTACGGTCAGCCGCCGAAGAAGTTCCATCTGTCGTACCGAACGCTGCTCGGCAACGACATCGAGGGAACTAATCGAGGCTACAAGCTTCATATTCTCTACAACCTCATGGCTGTAGCGGATACCAAGATGTACAACACACTGGAAGAGACCCTTACTCCAGTGGAGTTCGGCTTCCAGCTCACGGGTACGCCGGTGTCTATCGAGGGGTACCGGCCGACGGTTCATATTTCCATCGATTCGACCAAGACGAACCCGGATGTCCTTGCCACTATCGAGGAGATCCTCTATGGGTCTGCGTTTACTAACGCACGGCTGCCTTCTCTGGCCGAAGTTACGGATCTGATGGAGATGTACGGGTCGCTCGTCATTGTTGACAATGGCGACGGCACCTGGACGGCTATCGACTTGGCCGATCAGTACATCACCATGGATAGCCCGACTCAGTTCACGATCAACAACGTGAACGCAACATATTCCGATCCGGACACCTATCAGGTGTCCACAACTACACCCTGAGGAGGTGACGTATGGCTACAATCACAGGCTTGACCGCCGAGCGAATGCTGGAGATCGAAGCCGCCTCAGTGGTGGACGGTGACGTCGTCGGAAACGACCTGATCCTGGCCAAGCACGACGGAACGATCATCAACGCCGGCAACGTTCGTGGACCGGCCGGTCCTACGGGGCCGATGGGTTCGGCACTGTCAGTCATGTCCGCTGTTCCGGTTCGTGATGTCGGCATCATCAACCAGATTCGCGCTGGCCGGCAGCTCACCCCGTCGGATTTCACCAACATGGGGCTTTCTGCTCCGGCTGGCTTGTGGAATCTGTCGAATTTCAACGATTCGTCGGGTAACGCTCGTCATCTCACGAACAAGTCGGTTCCGTCTCCCGTTACGTTCGCCTCGGGCATCAACGGGCTGGCAAACACGGCGGCTCAGTTCCGTGGGCCGGATGGAACACCGGCGAATACCCCGGTGCTCTATATCCCCGACACGGGCGCAGCGGATTCGCTGCGTATTCGGCACGGCACCGTCGGTGTCTGGATGCGCACCGATCGTCGAGGCATAATCCAAAATCTCGTTGCGAAGGCGAATTCGGCTGCTCAGCAAGCCACGTTCCTCTTCCGGATCACTTCCACGAACCTGATGGAAGTTCTGTGCGGTATTACCGCATTGTCGTTTGCGGGAGTGAACGGCACGGACTTCGTGAACATCGTGGGATCTACCGATGTGTGCGATGGTCGTTGGCATTTCATTTCGTTTACCGCCGACGGTACATATATTCGCATCTACGTCGACGGAATCCTGGACGCAACCAGGTATTTCTCGTACCCCATGTTCGGGGGAACGGCGCCCTTCAACATCGGTTCGTACGGCGGCGACGCCACAACTACGCCGGTGGGTTCGCATTACGGCAGAGTCGACGAAGTGTTCGTCACTCAGGACGCCCTCAACCCCGATCAACTGCGCAATCTCTATTGCGCAAGCATTCCTCATGCGCTTGGGGTAACGCCAAGCGTTATTCGTCTCGGCGTTCGCCGTGGTCGTCGTGGTGGAGCTTTGGATCCGTCTGATTTCCCGGCTCAGCCTGCGCGTCTGTACAACTTCACCAACGGCGCGCTGACGGATCAGGGCTCGAACAACACCACACTGGGCAATGCGGGAGTGGCACCTACTCTCAGTCCTGGATTGGACGGAAGTAAGGAGAACGGATACACGGTCGGTCCGGCAGGACTCCAGCATTTCTCGTCGTCTGATGCCGGCCTTCCGTCGGGTCTTTCCCCGCGTTCGTATGGCGCGTTCTTCAAGTCAACGTTCACTCAGGCGGCTGGTAGTGGCATCATGGGCTACGGTGCTGTAGGTTCAGGAGATGCTCGGCCCTACATCAACAGCACGGGATACATCATTTCTGCAAGCAATTCGGATCTCATCACGGGACCGTTCGTCGCCGACGGTACGCTGCATCATATCGTTGTCGTCGAAGACAACGGAGCAGTCGATTCAAAGCGCAAGCTTTATATCGACGGAAATCTGGTCGGCACGTCAAACGTCTTGAACCCGACCACATTGGGCGGAGCGGGTCGTTTCCGTATTGGCTCAATCGCCGATGGTACGGCCGGTTTCTTCGGACAGATCGACGCCGCATTCGTCTATGCCGGAGCTCTTACTTCCGACGAAGTTCGTGCCCTGTACCAGAAGGGCTCAATGCTGCTTCGGCCGAGCCCCAAGTCGGATGCCGACCATATCGAGGCGATCGAGGCCGGGCGGATGCTCGCTCTCTTCGAATCAGTCGACGGCTGTGACCAGATCGATATGGCGGTGATGTCATGAGGCGCCGACGCAGTCCTGAAATAATCGGCGGTCGTGTGAATTCCGATGCGACCATCGCTGCGGGCGAGAACTTCGCGGTGCAGTCGGTAGGTACTGCGGCTTACAAGATCACTTGCCCGCCGGGGTTCAAGGTTCTCTCCGCTGTGGCAAATCCGTGGGTTGCGGCGTCTGCGTTCGTGGCGTGCACGGATTTCGTCGACAACTCCTTCTATGTCAGAACATATGTGTGGAATACGGCGGCCACACCGGGCGTTTGCCCCTTCAATTTCATCGCGCAGGGAATCCAGCAATAATCGATCAACAGAGGAGGGCAGATGCGGCTAGAACTTGCGGGGAGCGTGTTGCGCCCTCCTCCTCTAACGGTGAAGCTGTTGGATGGAGTGGACTTCATCCCGCAGCAGTACATCGACATGGGATATTCCGGTTTCGAGGTTCTCGTGATCGGAGCAGGAGGGGGTACGGGCGGTGGGATCAAGACCGGCAATACGGGTACGCAGATCAGAAGCTATGGCGGTGCTGGAGGGGGTGGAGGGCTTCACAACGTCCGAGGCCTGCTATCTGCTCTCCCTGCTTCCTGCCCCGTTGTCGTCGGAGTGGGTGGAGATCCCGGACTCGATCATGTTTCAGATCCTGCACTCACTACTGACGGCGAGGATGGCGGCGCGTCATCCTTCAACGGGGACACTGCCCGTGCCTCCGGCGGCCAAGGCGGCCATCGAGTTCAGACCAACTCAGTAACCGTCACATCCCAGGCCAATGGCGGGGCTGGCGGGATCGGAGATCGAATCCTAGCGGGAGGTGGTGCTGCCGGTGGCGTTGCTGGTACTCCGACGGCCACTGGCCCCGGAACTCCTGGAACAGCTGGTGCAGACGGAACCTGGGACGGAGTGGTGGGTGAAGGAGGCGGCGGGGGCTCCGGTGGCGTCGGTACATATCTTGGCGTCACCGCCAATGCTGCTACTGCAGGCGGACGAGGCTCGTTCGATGCTGGAGACACTTCTGTCTACGGACTCGGTACATCACCTAGCTCCGATACAACTGACTCTGGCGCGGCGAATATCGTGCCTGGCGGTGCCGGTGGAGCTCGAGCCACCCCGCTAACCAGCCTCCCCATTCAGTACGGGGAGTCGTACGGGGTTCGGCTCAAGGGCAACGACGGCTACGTCGCCATTCGGCTCACAGCCGAGTGATATTTGTGCCAATCAAAGCGGAAGTGAAAGGCGACTGGCACACAACCGAGAAGTTCCTGGCCACGATGAAGGACGGCAACATCTTCGAAACGCTGAGCAAGTTCGGCGACGTTGGTGTTGCCGCTCTGGCAGCCGCTACTCCGACGGAATCCGGGCTTACCGGACAGTCCTGGTACTACGAGATAGTCCAGCGGAAGAACTACTACTCCATTCGGTGGCGTAACAGCCACGTGGAGGATGGTCTTCCTATCGCAATCCTCCTTCAGTACGGACACGGCACCCGTCAAGGGGGCTATGTCGAAGGGCGGGATTTCATCAATCCTGCAATCAAGCCCGTGTTCGACCAAATCGACGCCGAGTTTCGAAGGGTGGTGATGAGTAGCTAATGGCACAGGTTGACGACCGCGTAGTTGCAATGTCCTTCGAGAGCTCCAAGTTCTCGAGTGGCGTTTCGCAAGCGATGAAGGATCTCGACAAGCTCAATCAGTCTCTGGCGAACATTGGAGCAACGAGCGGGCTTGGGAACATCGAGAAGGAAGCCAACAAGATCACCTTCGGCGGTCTCGGCGGTGCCATCGACAAGCTCAAGAGTAAGCTCGGATTCACCCGAGAAGCTGCCGATGGATTCAGCGGAATCGAGAAGGAAGCGGACAAGGTCCATCTTACCGGCGTCAGTGGCGCTCTCGACAAGCTCAAGGGCAAGTTCCACTTCCCGCAAGCAACCGAGGGCTTCGCCGAGATCGAGAAGGCTTCCGGTCGGGTCCAGTTCACTGGCCTGCACGAAGCGATCGCCGGCGCGTCCAAGGGCTTCAGCGTCATCCAAGGTGCTGCCGCTGTTGCTCTTGGCGGTCTGACTGCTCAAGCAGCGAACGCGGGTCGTAAGGTCGCCGCGGGTCTGTTCGGTCCGATCAAGGGCGGTCTCGAGGAGTACAGCACCAACCTGAACTCGGTTCAGACGATCCTGGCCAACACGCAGCAGTCGGGAGCCAAGCTCAAGGACGTCAACAAGTACTTGCTCGAGTTGAACAAGTACTCGGACAAGACGATCTACAACTTCAGCCAGATGGCCAAGAACATCGGTACGTTCACGGCTGCTGGTGTGGATCTGAAGACGTCAACCGCCTCGATCAAGGGCATCGCCAACCTGGCCGCACTCTCAGGCTCGAATGCTGAGCAGGCCTCAACGGCGATGTACCAGCTTTCCCAGGCCATTGCCTCAGGCAAGGTCGGTCTGCAGGACTGGAACTCGGTCGTCAACGCTGGCATGGGTGGCTCGGCTTTCCAGCGAGCTCTTGCCACGACGGCCCAGAACATGGGGAAGCTCAAGGACGGGGCAGTCTCCCTCAAGGGCCCGATGAAGAACGTCTCGATCGAGGGACAGTCGTTCCGTGA